>Ga0209083_1000647_pt1 | contig 48861 bp, 26 predicted proteins | sample AM7aDNAmetaG_FD_184132 | JGI IMG/M metagenome (GOLD analysis project Ga0209083, IMG submission 184132) | Freshwater microbial communities from Finland to study Microbial Dark Matter (Phase II) - AM7a DNA metaG (SPAdes) (version 3) | ecosystem: Environmental > Aquatic > Freshwater > Lake ...
AAATACCAGTGGCAATCCTATGATGATACCAAAAAACAGTGGAATGCCATTCCTGGAGCCAATTCAACAACTTACAATACCGGTCAGCTAACACAGAGTACTACCTATCGGTTGGCAGTAACAGATTTGATGTGCGCTCCAAATCAAACAGACTACTCGAAAGAGGCAACCATTATTGTTTATGGAGAATTGACAAAAGGATCTACAACTTCCAATGTTTTAACTATTTGTTATGGTGGTTCAGTCGTTCTGACTGGGACTGCTCCGACAGGAGGAAGCGGGTCAATTATCAGATATCAATGGCAGGAATTTGTAAACGGAGGTTGGATAACTTCTACTCAAGGATCCGGATATAATAGTCTCGTTTATACAACAGGTCCTATTCTAGTCAATACAAAATTCAGATTGACAGAAACCGATGTTTATTGTAATCCCGATCAGACTGTAAATACGGATGAGGTTGCAATTGCCATTACTTCCCCAACTGTTAATGCCGGACCAGATGATGTAATTTGTGATCTTGTTCCTTACAAACTTTCTAAAGCTCTAGCTACCAATGCTACAAATTTCAAATGGACAACTTCCGGAACCGGTTCATTCTTCAATAAATTTTTGCTGGATGCCATTTACTTCCCAAGCCAGGCGGATATGAATATTGGAAGTGTAGTTTTAACACTGACAGTCTCAGATAATTGTGGAAATGAAGCTAAGGACGACTTGAACCTTACATTGGGTCATGTACCCTCTGCGTTCTTTATAAACAGCACACCAGTTTGCAGCAATAATGTAATTGATTTCACCGATCAATCAAGAGTAACAAATGGTTATATTAATAAATGGGAATGGGATTATGGTGATGGGAATAAAGAGGCCATAAATTATCCAGGTAAGCTGAATGTTAGTCACTTATATTCTGATCAGGTTCCAAGTGCAAATGTAAAATTAACTGTTTATTCCAATCTTGGATGTAGTAATGTATTTCCAAAAGTTATCCCAATAGCAAAGGCTCCTGGGGCTAGTTTTGATGTACCGGCAGTTTTGTGCCAGGGTCAGGCTGTTCAATTCACAAATACCTCCCAGATAGGGACTGGCAACAGTTTGCAACCCTGGAGTTGGAACTTTGATGATCCTGCAAGCGGAACAAACAATACCTCTGTATCACAGAATCCAACCCATGCATTTGGTAAAGCAGGCGATTACAATGTGAGCTTAACTGTCCAGAATTCCAGTAAATGTTATGCCACCACAGTTAAAACAATAACCGTTAAAGCAATACCCACTGTTGGGTTTACATTTACCCAACCTTGCCTGAACGAGTTGGTTACCTTCGCACCTGATCCAACAAAAATGGATATCAAAACAATAGGTTTATGGTTTTGGGAATTTGGAGATGGAGGTACCTCAGAAAAGGCGACAGTTGTGCATCCATTTACCGGTACAGGGACCTTTACCACCAAACTAACGGTTAAGGATCTTTCGGGATGTTCTGCCACCGTTGATAATCCGCTTATTGTAAATTCGTTACCAGTTGTTAAATACAACGCAACAGTTACAGATTGTACAAAAAATACTGTTTATTTCAACAATCAATCTTCCACATCTGCCGGGTCTATAGTGAAATGGACTTATAACTTCGGAGATAACAACAGTACAGTGGTCAATTTCCTGAGCGATCCGAATGTTTCGCATTCCTATAGCAAACCAGATCCTTACCACACGTCCTTAACGGTCGAAACGGCAGAAGGTTGCAAAATAACAGATACTTTAAGTGTTAATCTTTATAACCAGTCTAAGGCTGGCTTCACATATAACTCGCCATGCAGCAATATTCCGGTTTCGTTTACGGATTTGTCCCAGACGAATGGAAGTGGTGATATCGTGAAGTGGGAATGGAATTTTGGTGATCCTTCCAGTCCGAATAATGGTTCAACGTTACAGAATCCATCCCATTTGTTTTCTACTGATGGGACCTATAAAGTGACATTAGTTGTCACCAATAGAAATGGCTGTCAAAATACGTTTGTCAAGTTAGATGTGGTTATCAAGCCTAAATTGGCTGCTGATTTTACTATGGCTACTATCAAATGTGAAGGGCAATCATTAGACTTTACCAATAATTCATCTGCTCCCTCAGGAACTGCAATTGTATCGAATAATTGGTATTTTGGCGATGGTTCCAGTTTGAAACAGTCATCTGCTTCAGATATGTTCCCGCACACTTATAAAACTTATGGCCCCTTCACGGTCAAACTGGATGTAGTTGATTCGAATGGGTGTAGTGCCACAGCCGAAAAACAAATAGTGGTGAGCCCAAAACCAGTAGCGGATTACACATTCTCAGAGTTAAGATGCATCGATACGCCTGTTAGTTTCACTGACAGGTCCTTTGTGCGGGCAGGATTTAACAGCTATATATCGAAATGGGATTGGGATTATGGCGATGGTTCAAAAGTTGTTTCGATCACTCCTTCAGATAATCCTAACGGACCTCCGCATCTTTTTGTACCAGGCTCTTCAAGTTATAATGTTAGCTTAAAGGTAACAACAACTGCCGGATGTACTGACGATACGATCCAGAACCTGGTCGTTAACACGGCTGGATTTACTGGAACTTATGGTCCATATTGTGCAAGTGACGGACCGATTACACTTACTGCTGTTCCCTCAGGAGGTACATTTAGTGGTTTTACTGTGCAAGGAAATACTTTCTATCCTGATAGGGCAGGTGCTGGAACTCATACAATCACCTACACCACCCCGGGAGGTAAATGTGCTGTTGCTCCAATAAATATTGTAGTTGTTTCGGCACCTCTGGTTAAAACCACGAAACAATATGTTCCTAATTGTAACGGAACTGTTGATTTAACCCTTCCTGCTGTCACAACCGGTTCAACTCAGGGCTTGATCTTTAAATATTATATGGATGCGCTTGCAACGAATCCTGTTCCAAAGCCGGAGGCAGTGAGTATCGGAACTTATTATATCAGAGGTGCTACAGGCAGTGGAAGATGTTCAACAATACAACCCGTGGTGGTCGAACCGAGATATCCATTGGTGGTTACATTGACTATGGTATCACCACAATGTAGCGGAGTTGCCAATGGATCAATAAAGGTAGATGTTAACAATGCAACAACTCCTGTATCCTATCAATTGAATGTTCTGCCGGCTCAGACTTCTAACAACACCTCTTATACATTTTCAAACATCAAATCGGATAATTATTCTATATTGATCAAGGATGCAAGCGGATGTACGTTAAAGAAGGATACCATTTTAAAGGATAACCCTCAGTTAAAAATCCATATCACTCCAACAAATATACTTTGTGGCGATGATGCCAATGGGGAGGCTGTCGTGGACTACATCAACGGTAGCAATACCCAGACTGTTTTTGCTGCACATACTTATGAATGGAAAACCACTCCTGCTCAATCTGGCAGATCAGCCGTAAGGCTTAAAAAAGGATGGGCAGTCGTGACCCTTGATGCCAAAACCTGTGCAGTTAAAGATAGTGTTGAAATAAAAGTCCTGGACAATATACCACCTACGATTTCCTGCAAAACAGAAACGGTAACCATTGTATTACAGGCCGATGCAAATAGTTCTGGTCAAAATGCCCCGACTACTGCAGTAGTGGAGTTGTCAAAACCACATGTTGAAGATAATTGTGGAATAGCCAGTCTTACAAACAATGCACCTGAATTTTTCAAAATAGGAACTCCAACACGTGTAAAATGGGTTGTCACTGACCTTGCAGGTTTACAAGATTCCTGTTTTCAGGTTGTCTATGTTAAAATGATTCCAACAATTCCAAAATTGCTTACTCCGAATGGGGATGGGTTAAATGATAATTTTGAGATTGATGGTTTGAAAAACTTCCCAAATTCGCAGATATCCATCTTTACACGTTCAGGTGAACCGGTGTTCTCAAGCAATGATTATAAGAATGACTGGGATTGTAGATTCACTTTATCCAAGTTCTACAACAATCAACTTGTTTCACCCGGTGTCTATTACTATATACTTAGTCTTGGGGGGACTACCCAAAAGATAAAAGGTTTTATCTACATCTCATATTAATGGAGCAGCTTGCAATTAAAAATATCTACCTTGAAAAACAAAATGCTATACAATCAAAAATCTCGAATAGGATTGGCCTTATTAATTGTGATGCTTATTCCATTTAAGGGTTTTGGCCAGCAAGATCCTGTCTATACACAGTATATGAATAATTTACTGACATTTCAGCCTGCATATATTGGCATGTCGGACAATTATAACTTCACCCTGTTAAGTCGTCAGCAATGGGTCGGTTTTGATGGCGCCCCTGAAACAACTACGTTTACTGCACAGGTTCCGTTTTCGGAATATAATATGGGTGTTGGGCTTTCTGTGATTCATGACAAATATGGGCCAGTACGCCAGGATGCTGTTTATTTTGATTTTGCTTATCACTTTCCGGTCAGCGATGCAATAAACTGTTCCCTTGGTATAATGGGAGGCGGTAATTTTTATAAAGCTTTCGTAAGCGAACTTACGACACATGACCCGAACGATCCACTAGCAATTCAGGATATTACAGGAAAATTTCAGCCCAATATTGGTACTGGTGTCCTATTTAGTGCTGAAAAATATTTTTTAGGCATTTCGGTACCTAAACTTCTAAAAAACACCATTACTACGGATACCGGGTCTCCCCTGTATCACAATGACCTGAATTTTTATGGGATGTTTGGTTGCGAAATCTTTAAAGACAACTTTAAATTGAAACCAAATATTTTCTACCGATGGAATGAAAATAATCCTGCGCTAATTGATATAAACATTAATGCAATTTTCTACGATGTTTTTTGTCTGGGTGCAACTTATCGGTATAATAATTCTTTTGGTTTTCTTTTTCAGATTTATCCGTTCCGTGATGAACGGTTTGCTCCTATAAAAATTGGAATGGCTTATGACCTTACAACTTTTCATTCATCCCAGGTGAATTCAGGAACATATGAGCTGATGATTAGTTTTAACATTCCGGGAAAGGAGAGTTTTCGCAATAAATACGGTAGAAGAAGGGTCAGCAATACTTGTCGCTGGTAAAAGACAATAAAAGTACATGGTATTTTCTTTTCATGGATTTGATATAGATAAAGTTATCAAACTTTTACTAGATAATTAACTATAATTGAAACTATGAATCCAGAAAATATCAATACTGAAAAATTCAGGATCAGGCTTTTCCTTATTGCTTTACTGCCCAAAGTTATTGCATAAACCATTTTCAGGAGGTTGTTGCTGTTTGTCGCATTGATAATGGCCATGCCTGCAATTAATTCTGCTATTGTGTTATGTTGCAACAGGTTAAGTAAAAATGGATCTATGTCGGTAACTCCCACAATATAAGCCAGCGTAGTTACACCCGAATTTCCATAGGTTTTTATGACATAATCGGTGATCACGGCAAAAAAGATAAAAAGTACCCCAAAAATAGCTGCTGTTTTTAGTTCGAGCGGGTTCCTATTCCCTGTAATGATTTTATTTTCGGTTTCGATCGGAATGATTCCAGATTTTCGGATTAAGGAAAATTTCGATAGCAACATACTGATTACGAATAGGATAAGTAATGGAATCGTAATCACCCTTGAAATTGTCGTGTTAAAAAGAAAAGCCAGAAAGATGATCCTGAGGTACATCATGCCTGTTGAGACCATAATGGCCGATACAGCATTGTTTTCGATTGTCCCTTCCTTTTCATGACGTGCAATGATCATCGTTGTTGCTGTGCTGCTGTACAATCCACCAAGTATTCCGGTAAGGATAATACCGGAATCGGGGAAAACAAATTTTCTCAGAAGATAGCTAATGTACGAGATTCCGGAGACAACTACAACAGCCAACCATAGACGATAAGGCGAAATGGGTATCTGGGCAGAAATGGGCTGGTCAGGTAGCAACGGTAAGATGACACCCGCAAATGCGATAAATTTCGCAAGGGTGATATATTCCTCTTCGGAAGCTTTTTTCGCGATGGAGATAAAATGGGGCTTCAGCTCTGTAAGTATCAGTATAACAACTACAAAGGCAAGAACGAGCCAAACTGGTTGCGTAAAAACCATGATCGGGAGACAATAGGTCAGCAACGCCAATATGGAAGTTGTGAGCCCGTAATTGCTGTGCTGGCTGATTTTCTGAAAATAGTTGATTCCCAAAAGAAACCCGATAACCAGAAACCCTGCCAGAAATGGAATATACGATTGGGTATTGGCGATGAAGAGGACATAACCCAAAAGCCCGATAAACGTGAATGTCCGGTCAGTACCAAAAAGGAGGTCCTCATTTTCGGAAATATGGTGGCGGCGTTGCTCCAGTCCGATGATCAGTGAGAAAACCAGCACCAAAAGAAACCGGACGAATGCTTCAGGAATATAGTTCTGAAATGGCATATCATTAAAATTTAGCAATAAAGGTAGTATTTTGCTTAAATTTCATTAATCGTAAATCCCAGGTTTTTCAGGTCGTCCCAATATTGAGGATACGATTTTGTGATTACCGAAGGGTTATCGATGGTGATTGCAGGGAAAGCCATTGCGGCAGGAGCAAATGCCAAAGCCATGCGATGGTCATGATAGGTCATGATAACAGGATGTCTAGTTTCTATGAACGGATCAAAGGTTCCGTCCCAGGCAAGTTTGCCATTGGATGGTTCGGTAAGAAACGCTCCAAATTTCATCAATTCAACCTGGAGTGCCTTGATCCGGTCGGTCTCTTTAATCTTTAAAGTGGCCAATCCGCTAAAAATGAAAGGGATTTTTTTGCAGACCGACAGAACAACAAAAGTTTGTGCAATATCCGGATTTTCAATAAAATCAATTTCTAATTTCTTAATATCCGGATTTTTAACTTTTGTAAGTCGTATATTGTTCCCTTCCTGTTTTGATCGGATGCCAAAATATTTGCCGAACCATTCCGCCTGCATAGAATCACCCTGAAGGCTGTTCAGGCGGAGCCCTTTTAACAAAAGGTTACATTCGTCTGCAAGGGCAGCCATCGAATACCAATATGATGCTCCCGACCAGTCTGCTTCGACTGAATATTTTACCGGTTGATAAGTTTGTTCGTTAATCTTTATTTCATTTCCATTCCAGCAATAATGGATTCCAAATTCCTCCATCAGCTTTAAAGTCAGGTCAATGTATGGCTTTGATGTGATTTGGTTCCGAAGTTTTAAGGTCAATCCTCCCTGGACAGTTGGTGCGATCATCAGCAATGCAGAAATGTATTGACTGCTTATGCTGCCGTCAAGTTCGATCACACCCCCTTTTAAAGCCGTACCAACGATTCGAAGCGGAGGGAATCCCTCCTGATGGGTATATTCAATTAAAGCACCAAGTTTTCTCAATGCTTCGACTAAAATGCCGATAGGACGTTGCCGCATCCTTTCTGATCCTGTCAACGTCCATTCCCCAACTATTTTTGAAAGAAAAGCGGTAAGAAACCGCATGGCTGTTCCTGCATGACCGATATCAAAATGATTACTTGCCCCATTCAGGACTTGCTCCATTATTTTAGTGTCATCACTATCCGATAGATTATCAATTAAATAAGGCGAATAGCTTAAGGCATTGATAATTAGAATCCGATTGCTTATGCTTTTTGAGGAGGGAAGAGAAATTTTCCCAATAAGTTTTTTATCCGGTTTCGTTATCTGGTATATCATAAAGACATTTACTCAGTCAAATGTTTGAAAAACCTTAAAGCTTCAAATATTAGATCTTTGTCACAAATTTGATTGATCGTCACTTTGCCGACTGATGGGATTAAAGTAAAATTAATAGCTCCTTTCTCGTTCTTTTTATCGTGGGTCATGAATTGATACAAGGCCTCAAACTGTGATTCTTCGATTGGATATTTTCCGAAAACATCAAGCAGCCAATAGCAATACTGATTGAGGGTTTCCGCCAGAAGGTTGCATTTTACATGCGAAAGGTAGAGTTCAACGATCATTCCGTAAGCAACAGCAAAGCCATGAAGGAGAGGATTTTCGGACAACATCGCGAAACTCTCGAAGGCGTGTCCGGCGGTATGTCCGAAATTAAGTGCTTTTCGGATACCCATTTCAAATGGGTCGCGAAACACAAAAGAGTCTTTTATAGCCACAGAATCGCCTATAATTTTACTGAGCAGTGAATAATCGCGATTATAAAGATCATAATTTCTAACTTCATCCAAATGTTCAGCATCGGCAATCAATCCATGCTTGACCATTTCTGCATAACCAGAAATAAAATTATGATTATCAATTGTTTGAAGAAATCTCGTATCAATAAATACATTTGTAGGCTGATTGATCACACCGATCTCATTCTTAAGCCCGTTAAAGTTAAAACCTGTCTTTCCTCCGACTGAAGCATCAACTTGGGATAATAATGTGGTCGGAATATTAACAAAATCCATTCCCCTTTTCATTGTTGAAGCGGCAAACCCTCCAAGATCTGTAATCATACCACCACCAAGGTTCACGACAAGTGATTTTCTGTCAGCTCCGTTCTGACTTAAAAAAAGCCAGATTTTTTCGACCGTTGAAAGTTTCTTATTCTCCTCCCCCGAAGGTACAACAACCTTTTTAAAGTTGCCGAATCCAGGGGTTTGGGTAATCAACGGCACACACAAATCATCACAGGTCTGCTCTGTCACTAAGAACACCTTATCTTTTGGATAACGGGAAATGATAGACCCCAGGTCTTTTTCAAGTTCCTGTGTAACCAGAATAAGTGTGTTATATGGCGGGTAATTGTTCATATTTCATAAATCAATTTGCAAAGTTAAAATATTATAAACTTTATCATGGTAAATGTTCAAATTATTGAATCAAATTGATTGATTTGATTGATATTTATTCTCAAATTTCGTTGATTAACACTTTCCCTCGGCAAATAGTTTTCGGTTGAACCACAAACTTCAGTCGAAAACAATAAACCTGAATTAAGGATTTCCGTCCAATCTTTCAGGCCAAAGGAGAAATATGATAATCCTTTATTCATGCGTTTATAAAGACCATAAACAATTCCAGCCGAAAAATTATCGCCAGCACCAATGGTACTTTCCACCTTAATTTTTGGAACCGGAATATCTAAATGAATATTTTGTACGAAAAGTTCAGCCCCCAAAGATCCCTTGGTATAAAACAGACATTTTTGCCCAAATTCAGAAATTCGGTCATAGACGCTTTGTCCATCTTCAAGTCCAAAAATATTCTTGAAATCCTGATCAGAACCTTTGATAATGGAAGCCAACTCAAAATTTTCGAGTGTTTTTTTGAGTAGTTCGGGTTTATCAGTTAACCGTTGCCGTGCATTGGGATCGTAAATGACCAGGCCTCCAACCTCTTTAACTTTTTTAAGAAAAGACAACAAGTTTTCCCTTCCGTTGTCCCTGATCGCAAAAGAAGATCCTAAAAGGACAATATCCATTTTTTGCGTATCCGGATATTCAGGAACAACGTCTTTAGATGCCTGATAGAATGAATAGTCGGCATTTTTGTCACGATCAATAAAAGCCAATGCAATACGCGATTGTCCATCAAACCTTTTGATGAAATCGCAGCCAACACCATTGCTCTTTAAAAATTCCATTGACAAATCTCCAACCTGATCATACCCGAAAGTAGTGACCAAGCTAACCGGCAGGCCACATCTCCCCAATGAAACAGATGAGTTGAAGGCACTTCCACCACTGCACGAACCTATAAGCAAACCGTTAAAAAACAAAATATCATAGGTTGTCTCACCAATTGTATATACCCTCATTGAAAGAGAATTTTTTTTTAACGGACACTTTTAAAGGGTTGTTTCTTCATTACTATCGCTGTTCTTGATGGTAGATAGACCTTCAGGTAGTGGGTCGAACCAAGGCCTGCTTCGGGCATTGAATAATAGGTCATCCTATCGTCAATCCGATTAAATCCACCATAAGCATGGGCATCGGTATGGAGGATAATTTTATATTTGGAAGGTTGAATCTGAAACCCGTATCCTTCAAAGGAGGTGGAAGGGTTAAAATTGAAAATAAAGAGAAGATCTTTCCGGGCAAAAACAAGGACCTGATCCGAAGGATTGTCGGTAATCCATTGAATAGTTGGATCTTCAAGAAGTCTTTCATTTTTCGCAAGATTGATCATATCGCGGTCAAAGTCAAGCAACCAATGATAACGAAGTTCGGGGTTTTCAGAGATGCTCCAGATTCTTCGCGCATGTTGGTACGACCAATTGTTCCCTTCGCGTGGAAAATCAATCCATTCAGGGTGCCCAAATTCGTTGCCCATAAAATTCAGATATGCTCCGCCTGCGCAACTTAAGGTGGCTAACCTAATCATTTTATGCAATGCGATACCACGATCAACAGCCAGATTTGGTTGATCTTTGCGCATACTAAAATACATCTCTTTATCTAATAGTCTGAATATAATGGTTTTATCTCCAACCATTGCCTGATCGTGGCTTTCGGCATAACTGACTACTTTTTCATCGGCACGGTGACTTGTTAGCTCATGAAAAATCTGTCCTACGTTCCACGCTTCATCGGGGAGTTCTTTGATCACTTTAATCCAATAATCAGGTACTCCCATTGACATCCTGTAGTCAAATCCAAGTCCACCATTTATAAGAGGGGTTGCAAGACCTGGAAGTCCGCTCATGTCTTCCGCTATTGACAATGCACCTGGACTGTAATCATGGATCAATCGATTGGCAAGTTTAAAATAGACGATGGCCTCATCGTCAATGTTGGGGGTGAAATAGTCGCCATAATTGGTGAATGCTTTACCCAACCCATGATCGAAATAGATCATACTCGTGACTCCATCAAAGCGGAATCCATCAAATTTGTATTCTTCGAGCCAGAACCGTATATTCGAGAGAAGAAAATGAAGGACATCGTTTTTGTTGTAGTTGAAGCAATAGGAATCCCATGCAGGATGTTCCCCACGTGCCCCATCGTGAAAAAACTGGTAGCGGGTTCCGTCATAACTTCCCAAACCTTCGGTAACATTTTTAACCGCATGTGAATGAACAAGGTCCATAACTACCGAAATGCCCATGCCATGGGCTTCGTCGATCAGTTGCTTCAATTCTTCAGGTGTTCCAAATCTTGAAGAGGCAGCAAAAAAACTTGATACGTGATAACCAAAACTTCCATAATATGGATGTTCGGGTATTGCCATCAACTGAAGTGTGTTATAACCGCCTGTTTTGATCCGAGGGAGAATATCCCTTCTGAACTCGTTGTATGTGTGTACCCGGGGTTCTTCCCCTCCCATCCCAACATGGGCTTCGTAAATAATGGGAGCTTCTGTTTCCCTTTTAAACCGGGGGTTGATCCAATTGTATTTTTCCATCGGGTCCCAAACCTGTGCGTTAAAAATCAGGGTATTGTCGTCCTGAACAACGCGTCGGGCCCAAGCTGGTATCCTTTTGCCATTTCCGCCATTCCAATAAACCGAAAATGCATACAAATCGCCATGGTTAAGAATGTGGTTAGCAAGATACAGCTCCCAGCAACCATTCCCAATATTATGAAGCTCAAAATCAGCGGATTCCTGCCAATTGTTAAACGACCCGATTAAATAGATTTTTGTTGCATTCGGGGCCCAATCCCTGATGACCCATTTCTTTTTTTCCTTAAAGAGACCAAAATAGAGATGTCCCGAGGCAAAGTCGATGAGATTTACATTGGATAAAATCTCAGATTCCTTAGCCTTTAATTTTGTTTCCCAACGAATGAAGCTATCCTCAAAGGGTTGGAGATAGGGATCATCCTGAACAACTTTCATTTTCATAACAAACGGTTAAACTTCTGTAATTTCACAAATTTAATAAACTATCCGGAATTACAGGTAATATTTATCGATCCCAGCTGCAATTACCTTTTCAAGGTCTTCCGGAGTATCGATTCCAAAATTATCGGAATCCGTAAGGCAGGTTTTAATCTTAAATCCATTCTCCAGCCAACGCAATTGTTCCAGCGATTCAACTTTCTCAAGTATTCCTGGGATAAGTTTTGAAAGTTTGAGCAACGTTCTTGTGTGATATGCATAAAGCCCAAGATGGCCATAAAAGGTGGCATAATTAAGCCATTCGGATGGATCAACCCGTACGATATGAGGAATTGGTGACCGGCTGAAATAGATTGCATTTGCCTCATTGTCAAGAACGACCTTGACCATATCTGTCATGAAAATATGTTCCGGGACAAGGATTGGTTGTATTAAGGTAGCGATCTCCGTATCTGGGGAATGGAGGAAACAATCCTTTATCAAAGGGATGTGCTTAGGTTGAATGAAGGGTTCGTCGCCCTGGACATTAATCACCACATCAAATTGCCGACCTGTGATTACGGTAATTTTCTGAATTGCTTCGGCACAGCGGTCTGTTCCACTCCGGTGTTCGGTAGAAGTCATCACCACGTTCCCTCCAAACGCTTTGACCACATCAAAAATTCGGGTATCATCGGTCGCAACCCAAACATCATCGATTGCTTTGGAGGCTTGTTCATAAACACGTTGAATCATTGTTTTGCCCAAAATGTCAGCCAAAGGCTTTCCAGGAAAACGGGTCGAAGCAAAACGGGCAGGTATAATTCCAATAAAATTCATTTGGTTAATTTAATTTTTTCGTAAAAGTAACTTAATGTCTTTTCAGAATATACAAATCAATATTTTTTTATGGATTGGGAGCAAAATTTAATGCCAGAATAACCTAAATTCGGTGACATGAATGGCTGAAAGATAAAGCAAGGTAATTCCCGGATTAATTATAAATTTGTAATCCGAAATTTTGTAAGTATTGACATGGATATTCAGGAGATAAAACAACGGTTTGGGATTATAGGAAATGCCGCAGAATTGACCCGTGCAATAGAGGTTGCAATTCAAGTGGCGCCAACCGATCTGTCAGTTTTGATCAGTGGTGAGAGTGGTGTTGGAAAGGAGTCTTTTCCACAGATCATCCATAGCTACTCGCATCGTAAGCATGGAAAATACATTGCAGTCAACTGCGGGGCCATTCCCGAGGGAACCATTGATTCTGAGTTGTTCGGGCACGAAAAGGGTTCCTTTACTGGGGCAATGAACGACAGGAAGGGATATTTTGAAGTTACTGACGGTGGCACACTATTCCTTGATGAAATTGGGGAGCTTCCACTTTCCACCCAGGTGCGTTTGTTAAGAGTCCTCGAATCGGGTGAATTTATCAGGGTTGGATCCTCACAGGTTCAGAAAACCAATGTCCGTGTAATTGCTGCGACCAATGTTGACCTGACAAAAGCGATCAGGGAAGGGCAGTTCCGCGAGGATCTCTATTATCGACTGAATACTGTACCCATAAAAATAGCCCCACTTCGTGAGCGTTCGGGTGATGTATTGTTGTTGTTCAGGAAATTTGCCAGCGATTTTGCCGAAAAATACAAGATGCCATCTATCAGGCTCACCGAAGATGCTCAAAAGGTGATGCTCAATTACCGTTGGCCAGGCAATGTAAGGCAATTGAAAAATATTACGGAGCAAATATCGATTATCGAAACCGAAAGGGACATCTCAGCCGCGAAGCTTATCCATTACCTCCCTTCGGAAAATATGGAAGTTTTGCCCGCACTTTACAATAAAGGATTCGATGAAAAAACTTTCAGCAGTGAACGTGAGATACTATATAAAATCCTTTTTGACATGAAAAAGGATATGAACGACCTGAAGAAGTTGGTTCATGAGGTCATGGAGAGTGGGAAGACTCCCAAAACACAGGAGGATAGTTCCCAGTTATTCAGGAAGTTATATCATGAAGTGGAAGAGGATTTTATCTCGCCCCAACCAACTTACCCGTCCCCTGTGATTCTAAAAAATTCTGTACGCGATAATATACAGGATACGGAAGAGTTTGTCGAAGAATCGTTGTCATTATCGGATAAGGAGATCGAAATGATCCGCAAATCGCTTGAGAAACACAATGGCAAACGTAAATTGGCAGCTCGCGAGCTTGGAATATCGGAAAGGACACTCTATCGAAAAATTAAAGAATATAATATCGGATAATCAATGGCAACCCGAACTTTCAGACTTTTAGTTTCATTTTGTTGCATCATTGCATTGGCAGCCATTGTAAATGCCTGTAAGATTGGCTATTCCTTTACTGGTGCCTCAATATCACCCGAAGTTAAGTCCGTATTCATTGATTTCTTTACGAACAGGGCGCGTGTTGTCAACCCGATGCTGAGCCAAACTTTCACCGAAAAAATGAAAGACAAGTTCGTCAACGAAACTGGTTTGACAATGGAGCGTGAACAGGGAGACCTTGAGTTTTCGGGCGAGATTACGGGATATGAAGTGCGGCCTTTGTCAATCCAGCAAAGCGATCAGGGAAGGGATTTTGCCTCAATGAACAGGTTAACAGTGACTGTAAAAGTTGTTTTTACAAACAATAAAGACCACGAACAGGATTTTAACACCTCATTTTCTGCCTACTATGACTGGGAAAGCACCCGGTCCTTAAATGAGATTGAAAATGATGCAGTGGATGTTATTGTGGAGCAGTTGATTGAAGATATTTTCAACAAATCGGTGGCGAATTTTTAATCCAGTAATAAATGTTGCCCTATGTCAATGACCCGGGATCAATTGTTGCGATACGTTAATGATCCATTCGCACTTAACGAACGGACCCTCGGGGAACTCAGGGAGATTCTGGATGAATACCCTTATTTTCAGAGTGCCCACTTGCTCTATGTCAGAAATTTGCAGCAGGAACACAATTTCCGGTTTGACGGTCAATTGAAAACTTGTGCAGTTTATGCCGCAGACCGTACAATCCTTTTTCACCTTTTGAATTCAGGACCTTCAAAACAAATCAAGTCTGGTCCTGTGGAAGAAAACCGTGTATTGGACATTGAAGAGCAACTTTATTTCGAGTTATCTGATGGTCAAACTGAAAGAGTTCAAAACAGCGATCAATTGGTTTTAAACAAGAAGCAACCGGATAGCAACCGTATCGACCTGCTCAATTTTGAACACTCCAACAAGCCTTATGTGTTCGGGGAAGGCGAAACCGAAACGCCAAAACCCCTGGCAGAACTCGCCATGGAGATCGGACATTTATCTGTAAAAAAAGAAAAGGTTAACGAACCTGAACAAAAAGATGATCTTATAGATCGGTTTATTAAGGAAAACCCACCTTTTGTCGTCAGGCAACAAGTGGATTCAGAAAGAACAAAAGGTGCTGATAAACTGGCCGATAGTTCTGAAGAAGGGGAGGAGTTCATCACCGAAACATTGGCAAAAATCTACATGAAACAAGGATTATATCAAAAATCGATTACAGCCTTTCAAAGATTAAGTTTGAAATATCCCGAAAAAAGTGTTTATTTTGCGCGTCAAATTGAAGAAATTACAAATCTGATTAATAAGTAGTCCAATGTACAATTTTATTATTGTTATCATTTTTATTGTTTGTATCCTTTTAGTACTGATAGTCTTGGTTCAGAACTCAAAAGGTGGTGGCCTTACATCCTCATTCTCAAGTTCAAATCAGGTGATGGGAGTGCGTCGGACAACCGATTTCCTGGAAAAAGCAACATGGTTCCTTGCGATCGCATTGGTAGTCCTTACGATAGGTGCCACGGCTTTCTTACCTTCCCGCGGGGAACAGAAGAAATCCGGAATAGAGGAGATGGTTCCGCAGATGCAGGATCCAACACAGGTTCCTAATTTTCCTCAGGCAGTACGCGATTCAACAAAGTAATTGGTTGATCTGTATTTTTTTGGTCGAAGGGATTTCCTTCTGCCCGAATATTAAATTAAAGTGGAAATAAAATATAGAAGCCCGGGACTAAGTCACCGGGCTTTTGTGTTTGTGCCGGCATCTGACATCTACCTACTGCCCATAAAATAAAAAAGATCCCTGGTTTGAATTTCGAAAATAAAATTGTAGTTTTAAGGTTTAAATTCCAATCGTAAAAATACTTTACTTTTAGGAAAGTCATTCCCATTGGAGATAGCACCTCATGAGGAGCTATATTGAGTTACCATTTTTCATTGCAGAAATTGTGTGTAATTACCCTTTGATTCCTATAAACGCATGAAACTATTCAATCTTAAGCAAGCCAGAACGTTAGTTGCTACCGCGCAACCAGTTTCCACCGAAGGATCAGGAAGACGGAAATTTATTAAGAATGTCGGTTTTTTTGCCTTAAGTGCCAATCCGATTGCTGAATCCATCAAGACAATCACCTTCAGACCCTTTGAAATCAGGTTTTCAGATAATCAATTTGCAGTTTTGCGAAAGGATGTATTGGTTTGGTCAATTTCGAATGAACACTTCAACAAAGGATATTCTCTAAGCTTAAAGGAATCATCCAATGGCTATTTGCTTCATGCAGAACATCTTGGCCTAATAAATACCAACCTCTGTTTTTCGTTGGAGGCAACGATCACTTACGAAAGAATGGAGTGGAAAATGCAAATCGTAATTCCTGAATTCGGAATCAATGAAAAACTCAATTTTATCGATTGGCTGGATGGTAAGGTGAAATTAGAAAAGGGGATAATCAACGACTTGATTATTAAGAAATTAAATAATGTTGACAATGTTTCTGTTATCGGAGAGTGTTCAATCAAAATCGACCACAAATGGAATTGTGAAATCGAAGGCAAAGGGAATATTTCTACTGTTCTGAATGGCGAGACCTATAATTCTGATCTGGCTTATCTTTCTACCAACAAACAGATACCGGATTTATTGGAAATAAGTCAGGGTTTAAATTTTACAGGTCTTACAATTCCAGAATTTGTGGGTTGGAGACGATATATTGAGAACATTAAATTCTATGAAAGCAACCACTTAAAGGCCAATTACCATGCTCCTGATTTGAATTTTATTTTTTTGGGATCTGAAAATGGTGACGATCATTCGGCTTTTTGGGTTTTGGAAGAAAAAGGGTCACTTTCCTTTTTACCTGAAAAGCGTTTGAACAATGAATTTAGCTTTGAAAAATACCTCTATTTTTCGGAATATCAAATGGGGGCCGATCCTGATTTCTACCTTTCGGGAAGCCTGGCGAACAATGGACAATGGATAACCAACAAATTAGGTTCTTTCAATTTTATTAACGATGAGAAAATTCCTGTTTTTGAAGCCTTTGGGACAAATAGTCAGATAACCGACCATTTTTTTGAACCCCGGATGAGGGCTTTCCAACCTTATATCAGCGATGCAATTGCCCTGGTCTCCAAATATAGTAATCCCCAGCCTGTAAGCATTAATCCCCAAAAACCCGAAAATTCCGGTTCACCACAGGATCCTATTAAACTCAATAAAATCAAACGCGAGCAGGTCGAAAATGTTTCCAAAATGAAGATTGGTTTCGAAGAAGTAAATTTTCTCCCAAAACAAGCTTTAAAAATTAAATTTCTTCGCCCGGAAGATTTGATTTTATTGGAGTTCGAACTTCATAATTTTAAGTTTTCAAACCGGGGAGAGGCTCCTTATGTGGAGTTGGCCAATCCTAAGGAAGTTGGAATTGTTGTTGTCTGGTTTCAATCGCAACATACGTTGGAAGAGGCATTCTTTGAGGCTTCAAATATTCAGGCTAAAGATGGAACTTCTTCAGGGCCTGGTAATATACCACTTCCGGTCAGGCAAATTCGTGCCAAAAAGAGCCGACTTGTTTATGAACTGCCTGTTGGTCATGCCGGTTTTCCTTTAATTGTGGAAGGGTTATTGGATTGGTCGAAGTATAACCTTCGTGTCCATCCCCGCGCATGGGCTAAAGTTGAATCTTACACAGTAGGCCCCGTGGCCTATCCATCAGGGGCTGTTTCAGTAACGAATACTGCAACTATTGAAGCGACTACAAAATTTATTGATCGTAATACCAAGCAAGATCACTATGCCGTAATGATGGCTTCAAACCAAAAAGTTAGGGCCCAAAACCAAAATATCTATGTAGCTTCGGTACTCGACAAATTGTTAAAATCCGAAAAATCATTCACACTTGCACCTGAATTTAACATTGCCGTTATTAATAAGATTGACCTCAGTGTTGGGCCAATTCCCGATACAAGTACTTCGATCGAAGCTCCTGCCTTACTCTATATCTCGCCTAATCAGGTAAGTGATTTTACTCATAAAATTGAGCTTGAAACCCGTGATGTAGATGAAAGGGTCACAACAAATACTTTACAACTCAACCAGAACAACAGGGTTTTTGACCCGCTTTTCTTGGGGAAGGGAGAAATCGTCGAATTGTGGCACAGCAGGATGGGCACCAAATTGAAAAACGGGAAGGTTATCTTTTATCATCTTGAAAAGTTACAGACAATCAGGGCATTATGGGCTTATGACGGAATAAGGGAATGGCCTGATCCTGCAAAATTGCCAAAAGCCTACAAAAAAGATTACAAGAATTTGCCGTTCATGGCTTCGCTCGATGCTGACGACCGCATCAAATTGGTCCACGAAACATCAAATTATTATATTCCTGATTACCAGCCGGTTGCTGTCCCTGTTAAAATGTTGATGCTTACCTCCTTAGGTGCGTACATCGACTGGCATGCCTTTTTCAATGTCCCTGTTCCTGCCGATACCTATCTCAACATTGTAGAATGGGAACATCGTGCAACATTGGGAAGGGACCACTATGTAAAAATCGTGAAGAAAGGTTACCTTTTTCCTGTCGGACACCGGGCAGTGCTGGTGAAAGTGACAGAACGCAAGTTTAACAAAGCTACAAAAGCAGCCATTTGCCGGCAGAGGATGTATATCGTAGTGCTTGAGAAGGAAGTCCTTTATCCCCGCGTCGATCCTGCGAATAAATTTATCCGGTTTCCGTTCCAGTCGATTCGGATCGATACCCCATTCACACCAGATATTGATAACCCCACCGAATCAACTATCATTAAATCATCAAGTTATAATTTTTATATCAATGTTGGGAAGGAAGGTTTTAAATTTAATGTGGTTGCAACAGACAAAGAAGGGATTGATCACAAGATCAGGATGCCACTGGTTTTTACAGAAACAGGTATTGCACGCGATCTCAATGAAATTGGAGGAGTTATCGCAGAATATAACAAGAAAACCAAATTTACGAATATTCCATTTAATGGACAGAAAATAGGGTATGCCGAATCACTTGTTGAGGGCGATACATTATTCGAGACCGATACCCTTGAGTTTGGTGCACAAAAATACCCTGCGACGGGTTTAGGGGAACTGAAATTTCATCCGATGATGCAATCTTCCAAAATTTACCTGAAACAGGTGGAAGAACTTACCGGGAATCGCAAAGTTGCATCAATCACCCTTGAAGATGATCAAAATGATGGGATGGTTTTTGCAAAAGTGACCGATGCTGTACTCGACTTTTCGGGCGGAACCGACAAATCGGGGGGATTTATTTCACCAAACATGAACATTACCGGGTTAAGCAAATTGCAGGGACCCATTGGCGGTGATGTTGAAGATCTGAAGAAACTAGTTTTTAATGCCTCTAAATTTTTTGAGAAAATTGGGGATTCCCTTCCATCGGCAAAAATATTTGGTGTGATCGATATTTTTGACTTGTTTCCAACTGACTCCAGTTTGGGCGGATCGTTTGATAGTATGATCAATGCTGTCAAAAAGATAAGAGATGAAATTGAAAGTATTAAAGATGAAATCTTATACCTTGAAAATCAGGCAAAAGAGACCAAAGAAGATATTACTTCGCAAATGGCCGCTTTTAAGAAAAACATCGAAGATAAAGTCAAGGAGTTGATCGCAGCATTGAACAGCAATACACCCCGAATTCCTAATTTAAAGACCTATCTTACCGAATCGGCCTTTTATGCAGAATATAAGTGGAATCCCGAGCTGGCCAGCAACGACATGACAATCATCGCTGATTTACTTAAGGTGCAGGTAACCGACCATAAAACAGCGCTTACAATCAGCACAAAATTTGTCAAACCATTCGATTCGACTATCCCTGCTTCACTTAACGGGTTGGCCCGTTTTGAGAAATTCACCATTGACATTGTACCTTTGCTTTCGGTCAAATTCAATTACATTGAATTCAGATCCGGTTCATCCCAGAAAACAGATGTAAAGGTAGATATTGATGCGAATGATCCGATCGCCTTTAAGGGAGCCCTCTCGTTTGTGAACAGTCTGCAAAGTATCATCCCAAGCACCGGATTTTCTGACGATGGTCCTTTTATCGATCTGAGTCCAACCGGAATAACAGCAGGATTCAACATCAGCATCCCGAGTGTAGAAGTTGGTGTTTGTTCAATAACCAACATGATGTTGGGTGCCAGCATCACCCTGCCCTTTACAGGGGCACCACTGACCCTGGCATTCAATTTCGCTACCCGCGAAAATCCTTTCCTGCTTACAGTCTCTTGTTTTGGTGGTGGTGGTTACTTTTTACTTGTAAGTACGCTTCATGGCATACAGTCCGTTGAAGCTGCTTTTGAATTTGGGGCATCGCTTTCCCTGAATATTGGCGTTGCCTCCGGAAGCGTATCCGTAATGGGAGGATTTTACTTCAAGGTTGAGGCTGTAACCAAAAATGGTGAAGATACAACTGATGTTACCCTCACCGGTTACATCAGAATAAATGGCAGGCTTTCCATTTTGGGAATTATCACCTTATCGCTCGAATTCTACCTTGCCCTGACAGCCGTCCTCGAAGGTGGGAAAGTCCAGCGGATTGAAGGAGAGGCCACTTTGAAAGTAAAGGTGGAAGTGCTCTTCTTTAGTAAAACGGTCTCTATGACTGTACGGCGGGAAATTGCAGGTGCCGATGCTGACCCAAAATTTTCACAAATGATCGAATTGGAAGACTGGAAGCAATATTGTCTTGCATTTGCAGGGTGAGATTCCTTTTATTAAATATAGCTAATTAGCAGATTGATTGAAAACCAACGATTTATAAACAACAAGATATGTCACAGGAATTAATATTTACGGTATTGCCTCATCAGCGGATCGTTCGCGATGGGCATAACTACCTTCAGCTATCGGTTTATGTAACAATACGCCTGGAGTCTGTTTCCAACGGTAAACTATCTGATTTTGAAGATATACTCAATTGGCCTGACAGAATCATGAACAATAAATATGTTTTTGAGTTCAACAGTAGCGCTCTGGCTCTTCCGGGTGAACTTCAAAAAACGAAAATAAATAGCGACTTGTATAAAAAACTGTTATTCGGTGATATACGTGTGAATAAGTTTGTTCAGGAGGACCTCACCCTCAAAAGGATCAACTCCTTTCCGATGCGGCATGTCAAGGATTTCGTATTGAAAAACTATACACTGGCAGCTATTGAAGATTCAATAAATTTAGTCTCTGCTGACAAATTTATTGATGAAGAACGTTTTGGCCTTTTTTCACCGATTAAGATCGATGAGAATGAGCTCTTCAATGTCAACAACAATCGGATGAAAAATTTTGACAAAACAAAAAAACCGATTGTTAGTAGGTTGCCGCCCAACGATATACGGTTTAACCTCCAAAAATTCCGTTTTATTCCCGGATCGAAACAAATCAACCCCGTTTTGGACATTTCTCAATTCCGAAATTTTCATAAATTGGACCGTGAAAAGGTCAAAATTGTACCCTTTATCATCAAAAAACCAGAATTTGAATTCCATGACATTGTCGCCGCTGCAAACAGCTATCCTCAAATTATGCGGAAGCTTGGTTATATACTTGATTTTGAGGTGGCACTTTCTGTCACCATTCCTGTTACAGGGAACATCCGGTTACAACCCTCTTCCTTTACCTTCACAGAAAAAGAGTGTACAACATCCTTTCCTTCCACTGCCTATGAGATCACCAAAAGCGGATTCTATGCAGCCGATCGAACGGATTCGATTTTCAAGCGGGGCTTTGTGAAGATCAATACGGATGACTTTTCGGTTGTTCAGCTCGATACAGATGGTGTGGCCTTAAAGGCGAGCAATATGGCTGAAAACAAAGTTCATCAGGTAGTCAAATATTTCAATGTAAAATCGAAACTTTCTGTTAGCCATAATCTTGACAAAAAGAAAATTAATTTTATTGAAACTCCAGTGGATGAAGGACTTCCATCAATGAGATCGGCTGGGATAGCCATTGTAAAAAACGGGATGGCCGAACATATTTTTAAGGTATTCAACGACAATAAAGTATTGCAGTCCAGCATATTGACCAATGCCCCAATAAGCCCTGTTTTTAAGGTTAAAATGCCCGATTTTTCCCTTTACTCGTCTGATATAATTCAGGGATACCGGATGGACATTGCTTATACACGCGATCCTGAAAAATGGTATTCACTTCACTTTCGCCTCGATGAATATAAATGGTTTGATAAAAGCAATACTCCCCATGCAATCGATGGAATTGAACCCGATGAAGGGTTTATTGAACTGGCCGTGGCCGAGGACCCCAATGATCCGGATGATATTTTTATATCCGAAACACTTGCCCGTTGGGAAGGGTGGAGTCTCTCGGTTGGAAAGCCTGGTTATGCCATCAACGAAGCCAACGATTACAAATTAAAAGAGGGAGAAAAGGTAAAACGTGATTTTGTCCATGAGAACAAGGCAATGGAGGAGACAAAATATGCCTTTAACCCGGAAAGTGAATTCAGGATCAACGTACAAACGAAAATCGTTCCCGGAACTTTGCCAAAATTGCGATTTGGAAGGGAGTACTGTGTAAGGATCAGGGCAGTTGACCTGGCAGGAAACAGTGTTCCATTGACCCAACTCTCTGAAGATGTTGCCGAGACGGTGATCAGCGGTATCCGGTATATGCGTTATGAACCATTATCAGGTCCTATCATGCTTACAGGCAATGAATTAAAAGATGGTGAATTTGCAGAAAGAATGGTCATCCGCAGTAATTTTGACACCTCGACCGCTGTTTATGAGGACAAATTTTCGATTAAAGGAAACAAACTGGACAATTATTCTCAACGATTTTTACTTCCGCCCAAAAATAGTCAGCTGATGGCTGAGACTCACGGAATGTTTGAAAAGGCGATGGGTGATTTTCCGGATGCAGCAGCAACAATATACGAAATCATAACCAGTCATGAGGGACTTTATGAGAAAAGCAAGGAAAACAAAGAGGTGATTTATAAACCTTCGGATGTTAAGGTCATCTATCTTCCCGACCCTATGGCAGCAGGAGTTGCCATTTTCCTGGCCGAAGGTTACGAAACTACCCATACCTCCGAATTTGTTCCACGTCTTTTTGGGTTTTATTCCAATGATGAAGTTTCCGCAACCAATACCAATATGGATATCCCTTCCGACTGGTACAATGCGAAACCATTGACTATCAGACTCGAAGAAGGTGTACTTCATTCAACTTGGGATGCACCGAACAGGGTTTTTACTGTTTATCTACCACAGGGATATCGTACAAGGCTTAGAATCAGCACCTTTTGGCGCGAAAAAGATATGAAGGAACTTTCTGCGGTCTGGCAGATGGTCAAAGAAAGCTCACCCATCAACTACAATGCCTTGGAAAAATTGGCCAGGATTGGTCAGCATTGGATGGTTAGCCCTTCAAGGGAAATCGAACTTGTACATGCCGTCCAACAACCTGTGGAAGAACCTGTTATTAAAGCACTTATACCTGACCGGGATTTTGGTGAGACCATAGCAAGGATCAATATCAGATTCTCGGTGCATGGTGAAAGTACCGAAAAAGTTGAATTTCAGGCCAAATGGACAGATCCGCTTGATGATGCCATATCTGTTGAGATAAAAAAATCACAGAGGAGCAGTTCTATCCGCGACCAGGAAATACATTATCATGACGACTTGATCACAAGGGGATCCGTCCCCGCAGTCCCAAAACTTGAGCTGGAAAAGAATCCCAGAATGGTTTTTCAGCCCATTAAGGACATGAAAGTAAAAACCGAAGTCGAATTTAAAGCAAATCCCCAACCCGATGCGTCAAAAGTAAATATCCTTTATAAGAAGCAGTCAACGGCATTTGACACGCTCCAGCAGACCAAGCTTTCGGCAAAGAATACCCTGGTCAACAATCTGAAGTTCGATATTGCAGAGTCCAAGTTTAACTTTATTAAAGGGATTGATCTGCGTTTCGATCCATTGGTGATCAATTTTGACGATACAAAACATCATTGGGTCGATTTCAGGATCGTTGCAGCTTCGCGTTACCGTGAATATTTCGATAAAATATTGACCAATTTCGCCAATCCTCCTACTACTCGTGAAAGCAAGATGGTCGAAAAAATCAATATATTGAGTACTGTCCGTCCGTCTATTCCCGAAATTGACTATGTAATTCCTACTTTTGAATGGCGCAAATCACAAAATGAGAATACGATACGCCATCAAAGATTAGGTGGCGGTCTCCGGGTTTTCCTGAAACGCCCATGGTTTTCAACAGGGGCTGATGAAATGCTTGCTGTTATACTTCCTCCACCCTCAGCCGAGATCAGCCTTGCGAGCATATTGGTTGATTCTGCCCGTGAATACACAATGAACTATACTTATTGGGGCCTCGATCCATTGCATAATTCGGGCCAACCCGATCAGATCACTCCAAAACCGACTGATTTCAGGTTGAATCCGGTTATTGATAATAACCTTGAATATCCCGACAAACCGGATTTAATAGCCAATGCAGTCGCTTATCCTGTGCATTTCGATGAAAGCCGGCAGCAATGGTTCTGCGATTTGGCGATCAATCCGAAAAATATGTATTTCCCGTTTATCAAACTGGCTTTGGCACGCTATCAGCCACATTCGGTCAGAAAAGCACAGTTTGATTGTTGCCTTTCACATGTTGTTTTAGCAGAGATGATCCAGTTGATGCCCGATCGGCAAACAACAATCCAATTCAAGAAAGAAGATGTCAATTCAAAGTTCACGGTAACAATCGAAGGGCTGATCTATCAGGAAGCACTGCCATCATATGGAATTTTTAATTACTTCCATATTAGTTTACTCGACAGCCGGATTGCGCAACCTGTGTTCGGAGTGATTGATGATGGTTTGTCGAAACAGAAACTCGAAGACGAAAAAGTCGATATTCAATTGACAGCCAGAGATATATCTGGAAACCGGTTTAAGGTAACCAGGGATTTTAAATTGCCAGGCAAATACAAAAGTGCACCTTTCGTTGTGATTATTGAGGAGTACGAACGTGGACCGAAGAGCATGTCCCTCCCCGCGGACTATAAAGAGAGGATAGAACAGTCGGATGAGACAGATAAAATTGTCTATGCTGATGTTTTTAAAATCAACGAAGTAAAATCATAAATTCGAAACTTTAGGTGCATATTCAGACCATGTCTTATTTCTACCCCTCAGGATTTGGACGCCTATTTTCTGCTTCCAAGCCATCCAGGTTCTATTGTTTGCTGTTTTTTTGTTTGCTACTTTATTTACCCTCCCTGAAATCTGAAGGGATCGATATCGTCAATAATCTGAGCTTTGATTTTTATTCGCAGGAACAAGGTTTGTCCAATAATCAGATCCACTGTATTTTACAGGATAAAAAAGGATTTATGTGGTTTGGCACATCCCAAGGGGTCTGCCGGTTTGATGGATACAGGTTTACGGTATTCAAAAATAATCCTGAAGATTCGTGCAGTTTAATTGGGAATCTGGTGAGGGTAATTTATGAAGACCGGAAGGGGCAGATCTGGATAGGAACCGAAAATGGGGGGCTCAACAAATTCAACCGTGAAAAGGAGAATTTCGAGCGTTTTTTTGCCGGGAAAGATCAACCGGTATTCAGGGATGTTTCAGTTACTTCAATCATCGAAGATCGTGAAGGGTTTTTATGGGTAGGGACCGAAACCCGATTTTACCGGATCGAAAATGAAAAAATTCTCTCCGAAGTTAAACCATCAAATCCTCCAGGCTTTTCGCCTTATTTCAGGGTCTTGCATATTGATGGAACTGGAAGGATCTGGATTGGCACCAACAGTGGACTTTATGTTTACAATCCGAAAACAAACCTTTCTGAAAAAGTCAGTTTCCCGCAAGGATATTCATCCGATCAGGAAATATGGGAGATCGTGAGGGACGAAGAGGGTCCGGTTTGGGTCGGCACCTATACCAGTGGAATGTTCACGGTTGATCCCTCCACTCTCGAAACGCACCACGTGGTTATAGATCCGAACAATGAGCGCAGCAACACGGTAAGGGCCATTTCCAAAGACCGGAACGGGAAATACTGGATTGGTACAAGGGGTGGGCTTTATGTCTATGACAAAATAAAAGGGGTGACCGCCTCCTATTACCATGACGAGAGGGAACCCAAAAGTTTGGTCAACAATTCGATTTTGTGCATTACCCACGATGCAAAAGGGGATGTCTGGATTGGGACCCGTAGCGGGATCAACTTTTTGATCGAGGAACGGCAGAATATCCATGGTTATAAATCAATGCCAGGAGACGACCGATATCTGAACAGCAGTGAGATCTTTGCATTCTGGATCGATCCGAAAAACCAAAGTGAGGTGTGGATTGGTACAGAAAGTGGAGGGATCAATATTCTCGACCGGAAAACAGGGCGTTTCAAATACCTTCTGCCGCAAAAGGGCAACCCGAATTCCTTGTCGCGGAATTGCATCAAGGCGATACTTGACGATGGCAAGGACCGCCTTTGGATCGGGACATTTTTAGGTGGCATTGATGTGTTGGATCGGAAAACCGGTAAATATGAGCATTATAAAAACGACCCAAACGATCCGAACAGCTTGTCGGAGAACCGCGTTTGGGCACTTCTTCGCGACAGCAACAACGATATCTGGGTCGGGACAACCAATGGTCTTGACAAATTTAATCCAAAAACGAAAAGTTTTGTTCATTATAAAAACCTTGTGAACAATCAGCAGGTGAATTGGCTGGCCGAAGACAGTGACCATTGTTTGTGGATTGGCGCGAACGAATTGATTGTCTATAATACAGTAAATCAAAAGATTAGCAGGTACGATGAAACAACAAGGTACCTTTTGGAAGATTCTAAAAAGCGGTTTTGGATTGCAACCTTAAACAAGGGGATTGCCCTTTATTCAAGGGAAAATGGTCCCATAAAGTACTATTCCGAAAAAAGCGGTTTGGCCAATAACCAGGCTCTTGCCATCCTCGAAGACAACGACCACTTTTTATGGATCAGCACAACCAATGGCCTTTCAAAATTCGATCCCGAAAAGGAACGGTTCCATAATTTCTCATTGATCAACGGGTTTCAAAACAACCAGTTTAACTATGGTGCAGCGTTTCGGGAACCAAACGGAGAATTGCTTTTTGGCGGTATATCAGGGTTCAATATTTTTGATCCGGCAAAGATAAAATCGGGAGATTATTTTGCACCCATTATCCTCACCGATTTCAAAATCTTTAACAAGAGTGTCCGAATAGGAAACCAGAAAAGTGATGTGCTGACCAAATCCATCACTGAAACTGACAAGGTTGAGCTTAAATACGATCAGAATTCCATCACAATCGACTTCACGTCCCTCGATTATGCCAATAGTCTTGGAATTAAATATTCCTACTACCTTGAAGGGTTCGAAAAAGATTGGAACGAGCCATCTGTCAATCGTTCTGCAACATATACGAATATAGATCCAGGAGAATATACATTTCGCATTAAAGCAGTTTCGATCGACCGGCAGGAGAGCAATTTGGGGCCGACATTGAAAATAATAGTTGGCACACCTTATTATGCAACCTTATGGTTCAGGAGTTTGGCAATCCTATTGATCCTGGGTTTGGTTTACCTATTGATTTCATTTCTGCTCAACAAGCAAAAAATGAAGAACGACCTGGTTTTTGAGCGGATCAAAGCCAAAAAACTACACGAACTCGATATGATGAAGTTGCGGTTTTATACTAATATCTCGCATGAGATCAGGACGCCTTTGACGCTCATCCTGGGACCGTTGGAGAAGATGAGGAAAAAGACGATAACAGAGGGTGAATTTCAGGGGCATGTTGAGGTGATGCACCGCAATGCGACACAGTTGCATCAGTTGATCAATCAGTTGCTTGATTTCCGCAAGCTTGAAACAGGTAACCTGAAACTGGTCCTCTCAAGCGGAGATCTGGTCTCTTATCTTTCGGGGATTGTGGACTCTTTCGGGAAATTTGCCGAAGAGAAAGAAATTGAATTAAAGTTCAACTCCCTTAAAAAGGCAATTGTCACCAATTTTGATACCGACAAACTGGCCAAGATCATGAACAACCTCTTATCCAATGCGTTAAAATTTTCAGGGAAAGGGGGGAAAGTGTCCGTCAACCTGTCGCTGGTTTTTGATCCTGATGAGAATGGTTCTTCGGTTGATCCGTCGGAGAAGAAAATAATTGAAATTACCGTAAAAGATTCGGGAATCGGAATTGCGGAATCCAACCTTGAAAAAATATTTACCAGGTTTTTTAGGGTCGATGAAGGGGGAGCCCAAACAGGCACTGGGATTGGATTGGCCCTTACGAAGGAATTGGTGAAACTTCACCATGGGAAGATCTTTGTCAAAAGCAAGGAAGGTAAAGGGTCGAAGTTTACGGTACAGTTGCCATACGAAGATCTTTCCCAACTCAACAACCCCGAATCTGGTTTGGGTTCGTCAGATTCCTTATTGGAGCAACCAAATATAGGTACTGAGGATCAGCTTTCTGAGCAAATCATTGAAGGACAAAAGATTATGCTTTTGGTTGACGACAATGCGGATGTCAGGTATTTCGTGAAATCCCATTTTGTTCATGCCTATCATGTTTTGGAAGCGGCGAATGGCGTTGAAGGATGGGGCGTGGCGCTGAAAACAATACCCGACATTGTAATTTGTGACGTTTTGATGCCAGAGATGGATGGATTTGAGTTTTGCCGGAAAATCCGGAAGGATGAACGAACGTCCCATATTCCAATATTGTTGCTCACAGCACTGGGTTCCCGCGAACACGAAATTGAAGGTTTGAACTGTGGGGCAGATGATTACATTACCAAGCCTTTTGATCTTGTGATCCTTGAGACCAAGGTCGAAAATATCCTGTCGGTCCGGCAGTCGCTCAAGAAAAAATACACTGGCGAAATGTTACTTCAGCCCAGGAATGTGCTGCTCAATTCACCTGACGAACGTTTCCTGCAAAAGGCCATCGACATTGTCGAGAAAAACATTGCCGATCCCGACCTCGACATTGAAAGGTTTGCTACCGAGATTGGTGTCAGCAGGATGCAGCTTTACCGCAAGTTGAATGCGCTTACCGAAATGACAGTCAAGGAGTTTGTGCGCAACATCCGGCTCAAGAGGGCTGCCCAGTTGTTGGTACAGAAGAAGATGAACGTTTCGGAAGTGGCTTATGCAGTGGGATTCAGGGATTTGTCCCATTTCCGAAAATGTTTCCGCCAGGAATTCGGTATGAGCTCGTCGGAGTACATCGAAAAATTCAAGGGGGAGAAGGGTTAATCGAGCCAGACAAAATCGTATGTTTTGATCGTTGGGAATTTTGGGAATCCTTTATATACAGGAACTTCATGCAATTTTAAACGCATAGGAATCAATAGGTTAAAACACATAGGCACATAGATTTAGAACACATAGGCACATAGGTTTAGAACACATAGGGCTCAATAGGAGATGAAAAAGTTGGGGAAGTCTGTCTTGTTCATGACTATAGATTACCTTTATTTTTAAACCTATGTGCCTAATGTGTTTAACCTATGCACCTATGTGTTAAATATTTAGCCATAGTGACCTTACAATCTCCGTTTTTCTATTTCCGCATTATCACCGATTCTTTTGCGAAATTGGTCACAAAAATGCTATATTCAAACGATTTGTTGTTTATAGAGAACACCATATCGGGAAAACACAATCTGGGATGGTCACTGGCAAATCCATAAATTTGTATAATTTTAAAACGTGGTTCCATAGTCATTGCATACCGATAAATTGCCATGATTTCAGGGCTTAAGAAATCATTTTCCGGATCGTAATTGAACTGAATTAATAAATTGAATATTAGTGTTTTAACCATTAATTCGCATAAATAATCTATAAGCAAATGAAAACAAAGTATCTATTCATCCTGGCATTTTTGGTTGTTCAGGTAGTTTTTACAACCTCAAGCACATTCGCAAGGGAGGTAATTTCGATAAACGAAAGCTGGAAATTCACAAATGGTATTCAGACACCGAGAGGACTGGGTTGGGGTGGTTCCCAGAATGCTTCGGCGACTGTAAACCTGCCCCATACCTGGAACAGCACCGATTTTATGTCGGATGGCGGCTATCGCAGGGGATATGGCTCTTACAGCAAAGACATTGAAATACCCGCCGAATACAAAGGCAAACGGATCTTCCTTAGGTTTGAAGGGGCAGGAAGTGTAGCCAACGTATTCATCAATTCGAGCCACCTGGGGGAACACAAAGGTGGCTATACTGCTTTCACCTATGAGATAACGGACCGTGTGAATTACGGCAAAAACAACAGTGTCAGTGTCATATGCGACAATTCTCAGCGGTTTGATCTTGCTCCTCAGGGGGGCGACTTCAATATGTACGGAGGCTTGTACCGTAATGCGTGGCTGATCGTTACCGATGATGATGCCTGCATCTCCCCAGTTTACTTCGGTTCATGTGGCGTATTTGTCAGTCAGTTGCTCGCTACGGAAAAAAGAGCCGAATTAAGGGCAGAAATCTACTTATCCACCAAATCGGACTTCAAAGAGTGTGAAGTAGAGTTTTCAATCCTCGGAAAAGATAATAACATTGTATCTTCTCAGACTATTCCTTACATCAACAACAACAGGGTCCTATGCAAGGTCGGTATAGATAACCCGCATTTATGGAACGGCGTTAAAGATCCCTATCTATATAAAACGGTGACCGTATTGAAGAGAAAAGGAAAAGAGATTGACCGGGTAGAAGAGAATATCGGGATACGCAATTACTACGTAGATGCCAACAAGGGGTTTTTCCTCAACGGGGAACATTTAAAACTTAGAGGGGTCTGCCGTCACCAGGATTGGGACAGTCTGGCCTCGGCGTTAACGGAGAAGAACCACCTTGCTGATTTTAATTTCTTCGGGGAGTTGGGCGTGAATGCCTTACGTCTGGCCCATTACCCACAGGCTCAGTTCATGTTCAGGGAAGCAGACAAGCGTGGATATGTTGTGTGGGAGGAAATACCGTTTGTTGGGAGTTATGTTGACTCGAAAGAATTTGAAGACAATCTGAAAATACAGCTTCAGGAGATGATCTTACAAAATTTCAACCACCCCTCAATTTGCTTTTGGGGATTGTTCAATGAAATCAATGGCAACTTTGATTCAACTCTGGACCGGCTCAATGAACTGGCGCATAACCTTGATCCATACCGCCTGACTGTTGCGGCGTCTGACAAGGAGGGGAGTTTCAACTTCGTTACCGACGCCATGGCAATGAACAAGTACTTTGGTTGGTACTATAACAAAGTGGAAGATTTTGCCACCTACTACGACAATTGGCACAAACAGAATCCCAATACAAAAATTGGGTTGAGCGAATATGGTGGGGGTGCCAATACGAACCAACATGTAGGTCAATTTGTTCCCGAAGAGGATCCAAGACCTACCTCAAGGGGGCCCTGGCATCCGGAAGAAAAACAGACTGCCATTCATCAAAGTACTTTAAAAATGATCACCGAGAGAGATTTTATCTGGGGATCGTTTGTTTGGAACATGTTCGATTTTGGATCAAACATTCAAAGGGCAGGTGGTTTAAATCACCTGAACGACAAGGGTTTGGTAACCTATGACCGAAAAACCAAGAAGGATGCTTTCTTCCTTTACAAAGCCAACTGGAACAAGGCTGAAAAAACGACTCACCTTTGTTCGAAGCGCTATACCGAGAGAAAAGAGAACATCACGGATATCATTGTGTTTACCACGGCTCCTTCGGCCAAACTTTTTATCAATGGGAAACAGGTAGGAACCATGAATACTGATACGTATGCAACGGTAGTTTGGAAAAACGTGAAGTTGTCATCTGGCAAAAATCTGGTTGAAATAAAAACTGCTGATGGAAATGACTCCGCTGAATGGACCGTTAAATAATTAGGCGAAACCAATGAATTCTTGTTTCATTTATTTGAACCGGCAGGAATGATGAATTAAAATATCTACGAAAAAAGGGTGAATTTCACCCTTTTTTCGTTGGAACAGATCAGCGTGTTTTCAGTATGTCAAAAAAAATTTCAGGTTGTCATGATTGAAAATAAAAGCATTTTATATTTTATACGGATTACAAATTTTCAGTCCTTTAATATGAACAAAGTCTTTTTCATTATTAGTGATCAGCGTTAAGTTGTATGCCAATGCAGTGGCTGCAATAATAGCATCCGGCGTTTTTATTTTTTTACTTCTTCTAATATTTACACACCTGCCTACTACATCAGGGCTGATTTCAATTATAGCACTGTCATCAATAAATTCCTTGACTTTCAACTCAGTTAAAGGATCAGTTTGCCAGCAAAGTAACTCGATTTGAGTAATAACAGAAATAGTTGGAATTGAGTCAAAAACAGTATCCATAAAATTCAAGCCATCAACAGAAAATGAAGCAGCGAAGTAATCAGAAACAACATTGGTGTCAATTAGATATTTTTCCATTCTTTTCTCATTTGATCAATATGATCGTTCAGTTTTTGCCCTTCTTCCTTACTTAGTATGCCCCTGTATTTATCTGACAATTTGGGTGTTGCTATATCTATATTCTCTTTTAAAACTTTGATAAGGCTCAGTTCTTCCAATTCGTGTAAAAGTCCAGCGGCCTTTTGGTTCATAAGTTGTATCAACATTGTATCCATAATTTATATGCAATTTTGTTAAGCAATAACTTAAAATCAATTTACAAATTTAACTTATAAATCAAATCTTTGCAAAAGAAGGTAATCCTTCTCAGTGGTATATTGTTTATAAATTTTTAACATTATAAATTTCCCAACTGATCTTGCATAATATGGCTAATAGGCTATATTCTAGCAAAATACGATTTTTTCAGTTTTTCCGATGTTCCAATCTCACCCGCATATTGGGAAATCCAGCCCTCCCCTGTTACGCCTGTCCCCTGTGATTGGTACAGTTTTTAACCCTTATTAACCCTCATGAACCTATTTTTGCACTGGTCCTTTCTCCCAGAAATGACGGTTAAAAATGGGAAACTGGAATTTACGATTAACAAAACTAACATGGGAAATTTAAGGCAATTTTGGTTGTTCTTTTTTGGATTTCTTACGCTTGTTCACACAGGCAACGCTCAAACTACTAAAGAAAATTCGGTTGGTTTGGAGATGGCGGTCAAAATGGCGGATTCCGAAATGAAACAGTTTCCAGAACCCTGGACTGTTGACTTTAACCCCAAACCTGTGTGGAATTATACACAGGGTTTGATTGCCCAATCAATGATGCTCGTCTATAAAGAGACCCAAAATGATACCTATTATAAGTATGCAAAACTGTATGCCGATAAAATGATCGACCCAACCGGAAATATTATTGGTTATAAGGTAGAAGAATACAATATCGATTGTGTGAACTCGGGGAAATTCCTTTTCGACCTCTACGAAAAAACTAAAGATGAAAGGTACAAAAAAGTGATTGTCCTTTTGCGCGACCAACTGAAAAGGCAACCCCGTACCTCGGAAGGTGGTTTCTGGCACAAGCAGCGTTATCCCAATCAGATGTGGCTCGATGGTTTGTACATGGGTGCCCCTTTTTATGCCCAGTATGCCAAAGAATTCAATGAACCCGCACTTTATGATGATGTTGTCAATCAATTTGTTACAATCCATAAACACACCTATGATCCCAAAGTGGGTTTGAATTACCATGGCTGGGACGAGAGCAAGACCCAAAAATGGGCCAATCCCGAAACCGGTTGCTCCCCAAACTTCTGGGGACGGGCGATGGGGTGGTATGCCGTTGCATTGGTCGATGTGCTCGATTATCTACCTCCGCAACACGCAGGGCGTGCCAAAATCCTTGAAATCCTGAACCAAGTTGTTGCCGGAATCCTGAAATATCAGGATCCCAAAACCGGCTTGTGGTACCAGGTGCTGGATCAGGGAAACCGTGAGGGCAATTACCTTGAAGCCACCTGCTCTTCCATGTTTGCTTACGCCTTGTTAAAAGCTTCCAGAAAAGGTTATATCACTGATAGTTATAAAACCACTGCGATAAAAGGGTACAATGGCATCCTAAAAAATCTGATTAAAGACAATGGTGATGGAACGATCAGCCTGACGAAATGCTGTTCAGTAGCCGGTTTGGGAGGCAATCCCTATCGTGATGGTTCTTTTGAATATTACGTCAAAGAACCTGTCCGCGACAATGACGCAAAAGGGGTCGGGCCATTTATCATGGCATCCATAGAATTCAATATCAAATAGTTGCAATAAAATCAAATATACTTAATAATTAGCGATGATGAAAATGAAGCAAAGTTTTCTTAAGAAGGTTTGTTTGTTGGCACTGATGGTCATCTTTGCGGGCGTTCAGCTTTACGCCCAAAAAGTAACCGGTAAAGTGGTTGATGAGACAAACACACCCATTCCGGGTGCAAATGTAGTCATAAAAGGAACAACCAATGGTTTGATAACCAACAATGAAGGTGTCTTTTCGATTGTTCCGGCCAATATGCAGAAGGATGTAATCCAGTTCTCTTTTATTGGTTATGATACCAAAGAGGTACCAATTAACGGACAGTCTGTAATTAATGTACAATTGACCGCCAGCACCCTGCAAATTGAAGAGGTGGTTGCCATTGGTTATGGTACAGTTAAAAAACGCGATGTAACAGGTTCGGTTGCGTCGGTTACCGGAAAGCAAATTGCTGCGATTCCTGTTTCCAACGTTGCACAAGCTCTCCAGGGACGTCTTCCCGGTGTGAATGTAAGTTCTCAGGACGGACGCCCCGATGCTACCATTTCCATTCGTGTGCGTGGGGGAGGTTCCATCTCACAAAGCAACGACCCGCTTATTTTGATCGACGGTGTTCCCGGCAACATCAGTGATGTTCCATCCGAAATGGTTGAAAGCATTGACGTGCTCAAGGATGCCTCTTCCACAGCGATTTTTGGTGCACGCGGTGCCAATGGGGTTATCCTCGTTACAACAAAAAGGGGAAAATCGGGCGATGTTACAGTGAGTTATAGCGGTTATGGAAAATTCAACACCCCAACAGGTTATCTTGCCACCTTAAACCCATACGATTATTTATCCTTCAAATGGGGGCTGCTTGATACCTATTTTGGATCAACATACACCACACCATTCCAAAAGTTGTTCGGTATAGGTGCATATACCGGCAGTAATTCGGCAGGTTTGGATGCATACAAAAATGTTGATCAATACGATGTGCAAAAAGATGTATATTTTAGTTCATTCTCTCAGAACCATGACCTGACAATTACGGGTGGAACTGACAAAACAAAAGTTATTGTAGGATTGGGCTACCTCGACGAAGATGGTATGAAACTGAACTCCTATTCCAAAAGAACTGTGGCATCTTTAAAGTTGGATCAGAAAATAGGTGATAACCTGGTCTTTAACCTGGACTTGCAGTACACAGATAAAAGTGCGATGGGCAATGAAAGCACAACAAGTGGTTACGGTTCATCCCTCTCCGGATCCTATCGTTTCCGTCCTATCGCCAAGATTGACATAAAGGGAGATCAGACTTTCCTGGGTGATGCTTCTCTGGGTGAAGAGATGTTTGTCATGGATGATATGTACAATCCTGTAAATGTGATCAAAGACCGTCAAAACCTGTTGTTGACGCAATCGATTCGCGGGACTGCCGGGTTGAACTGGAAAATTATCAAAGGTTTAAACTATCATTCTGAATTGACCCTTGCCCGCAATTATACGCAAAATAAGATTTGGAGAGGTCCTACACCTGCCAGCGGTAACGAGGTAAACTACAAGAACAGTGATGGATCACTTCTATATTCCGGTGATGCTGACTTTAGAAAAAATGATGCAAAGTCTTTGCGTTGGGTAAACACAATGGCCTATGAATTAAAACTGAAAGAGATTCACCGGCTCAATTTTTTGGTTGGTCAGGAAATAACCAACTCGGGCGGAACCAGCTTACGCATCTCAGGCCAAAAATATCCTGCCAATTTTACCATGGATAATGCGTTTGCAATGATCTCTCAATACGGAGCAAACCTGGTCGTTTCTTCGGGTGTGAGTACACCAAACCGCCTTCAGTCTTATTTCGGCAGGGCCAATTACTCGCTTATGGACAAGTACATGTTTGCCGCTACATTCCGCGCTGACGGTTCTTCCAACTTTTCTCCAGAACATCGATGGGGATACTTCCCTGCTGGTTCCTTTGCATGGCGCATTTCGCAGGAATCTTTCATGAAAAACATTAAAAATCTGGATGATTTGAAACTTCGCGTATCTTATGGTGAGGTAGGAAATGATGCCATCAGTGCTGACCAGTGGTCGCAATTGTGGGCAGCCACTACGGACACACGCTGGCAGTATGGCTTGAATAGGGTGCTTCAGCCTTCCTATGACCTGGCTTCAGCTCAATTGGCAAACCGCGATTTAAAATGGGAAACCACCATTACGAGAAACGTCGGTCTTGACTTTTCACTGTTTAAACATGTTTTGACCGGTACTATCGATGTATATCAAAACAGCACAAAAGACTTGTTGATGCTGACCGACATTCCGTCTATCACCGGATTTACAACCAGTTACGCCAATATTGGGCAGACCAGCAACAAAGGGGTTGAAATCTCTTTAACAGGTACGATCCTGAGGACCAAGGATTGGAACATAACCGCAAGCGCAAATATCAATTTTAACAAGGGCAACATCGACAAACTCGCTGACGGGATGCAAAGCGCTTATGGAACTCAATTCCTGCAATCGGGGATTCCGAATGCCGACTACAAATTGTTGGTAGGCAAACCTGTAGGTATCGTAATGGGTTACCAAAGGGATGGTTTAGGATACTATACCCCTGACGACTTCAATTTTGATAGTGCAACGAATACATACACGGTAAAAACTGGTGTTGCAGATCTTTCAAAATCGTTTGTCTCCTATCGTGCTGGTTTGGTTCCCGGTTCTCAGCAGGCTTATCCTGGTTTGCCAAAATTTGTAGATAATGTTAAGGATGGCGTAATTGACGATAAAGATATGGTCGAAATCGGCAACATGAATCCTAAAAACACCGGTGGTTTCAACGTCAATGCCGGCTACAAGAACTTCGATTTAGGCCTGTATTTTAACTGGAGCTATGGCAATGATATCTACAATGCCAATAAGTTGGCTACGCTGTTTAACGGCAACAAAGGTGGTGGTCTCTACGGAAATAAGCTGGCTATTGTGAAAGATTCCTATACAAATTACCAAATTCAGAACGGGACTCTGGTTAAGTTGATCACGCCTGACCAGTTGAATGCCGCCAATACGAATGCGACCGTACCGTCAACTTTCCTGCAACAAGGCTATGTTTCCGATATCGGTATCGAAGATGGTTCCTACCTTCGTCTCAATACAGTGACCGTGGGTTATACCTTACCAAAACAGGTGTTAAGCAAAGTAAAGGTAAGCAACATGCGCATCTATGGGTCCATCTATAATGCATTTACCCTGACTGGTTACTCAGGACTTGACCCAGATGTCAATACGAGTCAAAACGTAAATAGCTCACGCTATCCGACTCCCGGACTTGACTGGGGTACTTATCCCCGTGCCCGTCAGTTTGTGATTGGCTTAAATGTTACTTTCTAAATCGTATAATGGAAATCATCTTTAAAGAAAAACAATCATGAAAAAAATAGGAATATACAGTTTTTTGGCTCTGTTGCCGTTCATGTTTACAGGGTGCAAAGACTATCTGAATGTATCCAATGCAGGCCAGTCCGACGATGCCTTTGTTATGTCGAGTCCAGGCGAGGCATTTAAAGCATTATCGTGGGTTTATGCTGAATATCGCCAGAATGCGGCAGCCGGAGGAAACTACAACTGGCAGGACCCATTGGGATCGGATGCTGAATATATGAGTGAATATCCTTCTGTTAACAATGTCATCGCAAGATTGCAGCCCGGTGCAACTACGGTAAATACAGATATGGGTTTATACAATAGCTTAAACGTAGCGCTTGCCCGCGCTTCCCGCATTGCCGATCTGATTGGAGCAAAAGCTGAATATCTATCTGATGTAAAAGGAAGTGCTCCTACCGCTTGGACACAACTTTATGGTGAAGCGAAAACCTTAAGGGCTTATCTTGCCTGGGAATTGGTCCGTCACTTTGGGGATGTTCCTTATGGTTATGAAAATCAGGTGGTGACCACTTATACATTGACATCGCGCTTCGAAATAATGGATAAAATTCTTGCCGATGTTAAAGCCGTTGAAGGCAAAATGTATGTCCTGGGACAAGGTGGAATTACGGCAGAAAGAATCAGCCGCACTTTTGCCAATGCATTGATTGGCGAAATTGCCCTGCATGCAGGAAGCTGGCAAACCATTCGCACCGATATCAAGGGTTTGTATGGCACTGTAACGTTTGTCAACAAGGGTACGGATGATGCAACATGTGTTTATGCGCGTCGTACAGATTATCTGGACTATGTCAAGGTGGCTGAGCAATATCTGGGTGCTGCTGTGAACACCCAGAGCGGAACAGCAAAGTTGATTACAACCGATGCAAGGGCCGTCAATAATCCTTTCCAAAAACATTGGCAGGAAATCAACTCCAGGCGAATCAGCCAGGAATCTCTCTTTGAAATTGGTTGCGTACCGGGAGTTGGAAACAGTGAGTATGGATACAGTATGGCACGTCCAGGCTCCAACAGTTCAGTCAACTCATACTTAAATACTTTTGCCGCTATCCGTATCGTCCCTTCGTTCTTCTACAATGGTTATGAAACCGGTGACATGCGTCGTGACGTAAGCATGGTTGTAACCGGGAGCAACGCTGCCACCGGACAGGAAAACATTATTCCACTCGGAGTGGGTACCCGTATTGGCGGTGGGGGACCCAGTACCAACAAATGGGACAAGAACAGGGGGGACGTACCTTTATACACCAATGCCACATTCCGTTCTTCGGGTATCAACTATGTTGTATTGAGAATGGCCGATGTGATGCTTCTGCTTGCCGAGGCAAAAGCAGTCATAGGAACCGATGCTGCAGGTGCAATCGCATTGGTAAACCAAATTCGTGCAAGAGCGTTTGGTAATTCGAGCAAAAACATTTCCGGACTGTCGGGTGATGCATTGCTGGATGCCATCTACAACGAGCGCAAATTGGAACTTTTGGGCGAAGGGGCAATTCGCTGGGACATGATCCGTTCGGGTAAATTCAACGAAAGAGCCATTGCGATCCGCAAGGAAATGGCAGATATGACGGCAGGCCTTCAAGCCAATGGATACTATACATTCCCAAGCGGCAGGACCATCTCCAATTATATTTGGACAAAATATGTCCAGGTCGGTGGCAATGTTGCAACAGTTACGCAAACTCCTGTCGATACTGACCCGGCATTATACCCCGGATGGCGCGGTATCTACAATTGGGGGATTGCAGCCTACACGACTACTGCCAGAAATCTGGCCATTCAAGGCTTGTATAACTACATTGATCCTGCCGGGCCTGCAGCAGCTGCATTGGTAGCCAGTGGTTACACCAAAGTGAATTGGGGTATCACGGTTTGGAATGATGCAAATGCCAAAGCCATGTTAAATGCTGCAATTCTTGACGGTGTAGTTGGTCGTGAAACCAGCGCTCCACGGTACTTCCACCCCATGCCTTTAACAGTAATTGACCAATCGAAAGGGGCTGTAACGAATGGTTACGGATTGCCCAATAAATAAATACCTGATGTTGATGTGTTGATGTGAAAGCGCAAGGATTGCACTGTATTAAATTCCTATTTAGTCACTTTGTTAATCTTTGCGCTCTTTTTTTACATTTGCAATACATGGACGGTAATAATTTGGGTATTAAATTCAATGGAATGAAGGATCAAATACATAAGTAATAAGAATATTAAGATGTCATATTTCAATACCCCCGACCCCCAAAAGGGAGATTTGAATTTCAAGCTGATACAGAAAGTCCCGCCATTGCGGGATTAGGGGTAAAACACGACAATATTTACTTTTTAGTACTTATACAGGATTTTAAACAGATGAAAAAAAACGCCCGATTCCTTAAAACGCTTGTTGCCCTTTTGGTAGCTATTCATTTAGGTGGTTATTTGTTTGCCCAGGAGAAAGGATTCGCATCCATCAGCATGGAACCCTTTTCAGATAGTTCCCGACATTGGTATGGCATCAAAGACGATGGGAATATTGTCAATCCGGTTGCCAACCAACCAAAGTATCCGGAAACGGAAATCACAAAGATTGCCGACAATATCCTTCTTTATCAGCGAAATAACGGTGGTTGGCCCAAAAATTACGATATGCGGGCCATTCTTACACCTGCCCAAATTGAAAACCTGGTCAAAACCAAAAATCAACAGCACACCACCTTCGATAACTCGACAACCTATACCCATATTGAATATCTGGCCAAAGTTTACACGGTTACACATATCCAAAAATACAAAGATGCCTGTCTGAAAGGCCTTTCGTTTGTCTTTTCGGCCCAATATCCAAAGGGAGGCTGGCCACAGTTTTTTCCGTTGGAAAAGGGTTACAGCAGGCACATCACTTTTAACGATGGGGCTTTTATCGGGATTATGGATCTGCTCAAAAAGATAAACGACAATGATCCAACCTTTTCTTTCATTGGCAACGAGATCAGAAAACAGGCAAAAGAAGCATACGACAAAGGTTTGGAATGTATCCTCAAAATGCAGATTGTGAATCAGGGCAAACTGACTGCCTGGTGCCAGCAACACGATGAAATAACCCTTCAACCTGCATGGGCCAGGGCTTATGAAATGCCCTCTATTTGCAATGGTGAAAGCGTAGGAATTGTGATGCATCTGATGAGCATCGACAATCCTGATCAGAGAATTATCCATTCGGTTCAAAGCGCAATCAGATGGTTCAATGAATCAAGGATTTACAATACTCGGGTCAAAACCATTCAGGCTGCACCCGAGAAGACTCCTTATAAAATCAGTACTTCCGACCGGGTCGTGGTATCCGATTCGCTTGCCCCGGCGATCTGGACTCGTTTTTACGAAATTGGTACGGCGAGACCTTTATTTTCGGACCGTAACAGCAAGCTTCTTTATTCACTTGCGGAAGTCAGTCGCGAGCGCCGCGACGGGTACGGTTGGTACACCTACGCACCGCAACAGGCACTTGACAACTATCCAAAATGGCTAAAGAAAAACGCGCCACCACTTTCGGTTTCGGACAACAAACGTTATCTGATAACCAAGGGTCTCCCTTTTTTCTGGTTGGGCGATACCGGTTGGTTGTTGCTGAGCAAACTTAATCGGGAAGAAGTCGAAAAATATCTTGAAACAAGGAAAGAGCAGGGATTCAATGTGATACAGGTTATGGTGTTGCACAGCCTTTCAGAAGCAACTGTAAATGGGAAACCGGCTTTGATTGGAAAAAACCTGGCTGCTCCGAAGACTAATGATCTCAAAGCGAATTCAGAAAATAAGAAGGACGGCTATTGGGAAAATCTGGATCATGTAGTTGACCTCGCTTTTGAAAAAGGTTTGTATCTGGGCTTGGTTCCTGTTTGGGGCTCAAACGTGAAAGCCGGATTGGTCAATCAAAAGCAGGCAGAGGCTTATGCAAAGTTCCTGGCATTGCGATACAAGGACAAACCAAATATTGTATGGATGAACGGTGGCGATGTCAGGGGTGACGATTCCATTCAGATCTGGAATACCATCGGGAACACCCTTAAAAAGTACGATCTAAACCACTTGGTCACCTATCATCCTTTTGGGAGGACACAATCATCTGAATGGTTCCACAACGAGAAATGGCTCGATTTCAATATGTTCCAATCAGGCCACCGGCGATATGATCAGGATTCTACAGGAACCGGAAACCATTATGGAGAAGACAATTGGCGATATGTTCAATCCGATTATGCAAAGATTCCTGTAAAGCCAACTTTGGATGGCGAGCCTTCGTATGAAGGGATTCCACAGGGTTTACACGACACGTTGCAACCATTGTGGAAGGACAATGACGTTCGCCGGTATGCTTACTGGTCTGTTTTTTCGGGTGCCTGCGGTTTTACCTATGGAAATAGTGCTGTGATGCAGATGCACAAGAAAGGTGAAAAAACGGGGTCGTATGGCACCAAAGAAAGTTGGGAAGAGGCTATCAATGCACCAGGTGCAAAGCAGATGATTTTCCTCAAAGAGCTGATGTTGAAATACCATTTTGAGAATCTGGTACCAGATCAATCTGCAATTGTTAATCCGGGTGAACGATATAACCATCAGGTTGCTTTGAAATGGGATTCCTGCTTATTGATTTATACCTATAATGGCCGGCCGATCAATCTTCAATCGATTCCATTTGCGGGCAATCAATTGAAATACAACTGGTACAATCCCCGAAACGGGAAGTATTCAGAAGGTGGGAAAATGAATGGCAAGAAACTATTGGAATTTGATCCTCCCGGAAAAATGGAAGATGGGAATGACTGGGTTTTGATTGTAGAAATGGAATAGACTGTGTATCATTATATTGATAGTATTGAAACACATAGGCACGTAAGAAAAAAAACACAAAGGCACATAGGAATTACATTCGGATATCATGTTAAATATCAGTAAATTGAAGACATATTTTTTGTTTTTCATCTTTCTAACTATTTTCCCCCGGTTAGGTTTTGGCCAGACGGTTGTGCAAAAAGAGATTCCACGCGATACATCCTACACACCTTACCAGACATGGGTGAAGATCAGGAAGGAGTTTCCGCAGGCAGAAATTGTCAAACCCCATCTTCCGGATGGTGTGAAAGCCGAATATGAGGTTGTTTATACCACAATTCCTGCTACACCTTTTGGTAACCGCGATTTGCACCTCGATATTTTTCGTCCTGAGAAAACGGGGAGATATCCGGCATTGCTTCTTGTTCACGGAGGTGGATGGCGTTCCGGCAACAGGACAATGCAGGAACCTATGGCCCAGCAGATTGCAAATCAAGGTTATGTAACAGCAACCATTGAATACCGCTTATCTCCGGAGGCTATTTATCCGGCGGCCGTTTACGACCTGAAAGCAGCTATCCGGTTCTTGCGTTCAAACGCCATAAAGTATGGGATCGACTCAAATCGTATGGCGATTACCGGTAGTTCGGCAGGTGGTCAGTTGGCTGCATTAGTTGGGATGACTTCCAAGGTTAAAAAATTCGATGGAACTGAAGGAGACCTAAAAATTTCCACTAAGATTCAGGCAATCATTGATATGGATGGTATCCTTGATTTTGCCGATCCCAATGAGAGTGCAAAAGATATGGACCCGTCAAAACCTTCAGCCGGTGCGTGGTGGTTCGGAGCTACATTTAAACAAGCACCTGAAAAATGGGTGGAAGCATCGCCAATTCAATATGCAGGTAAGGACACCCCACCTATCTGTTTTATAAACAGTGCATTGCCAAGGTTTCATGCTAGCCGTGACAGTGTGATTACAATATTGAAAGCACATCAGATTTACACTGAGGTTCATACCTTGTCCAATACACCCCATCCGTTTTGGTTGTTCCATCCATGGTTTGAACCAACAGTTGGGTATATGGTGGCTTTTCTTGATAAAATTCTAAAACACAGTGAATCAAATGGTAAGAAATAGTATTTCTATAAGACTCCGCCCACTTATTTTCGTCGTTACGTTGATTTTCGCTGTTTTTCAAGTTTCTGCGCAGGATAAATTATCCATGACAGTTTCTAAGGATGGTAGCGGCGATTTCAGTTCGATCCAAAAGGCAATCGATGCCTGTAAAGCATTTCCGGATACCAGGATCACCATTTTTGTCAAAAACGGCATTTACAAGGAAAAGATAGTCGTCCCGTCTTGCAATACCAAACTTTCGATCATTGGTGAAAGTTCCGATAAAACAGTCCTAACTTTCGATGATTACTTTGATAAAATCAACCGTGGCAGGAACAGCACCTTTTATACTTACACCTTGCTGGTTCAGGCCAATGATTTTATTCTGGAAAATATCACGGTGGAAAATTCGGCCGGTCCTGTTGGACAGGCAGTTGCTTTGCATGTTGAGGGCGACAGATGCCTATTCCACAATTGCAGGATTTTGGGAAACCAGGACACACTGTATGCTGCAGGAAAATTGAGCCACCAGTATTTTGAAAATTGTATGATCGAAGGAACCACCGATTTTATATTCGGTGAAGCGACAGTCCTGTTCGAGAAATGCACAATTCATTGTAAAAGTAATTCTTACATCGCAGCCGCAAGTACCCCGCAGGGAAATCCGTTTGGATTTGTATTCCTGAATTGTAAACTCACAGCTTCTGAAAGTGCTAAAAAAGTCTATTTGGGCCGTCCATGGCGTATTTATGCGAGGGTGGCTTTCCTAAACTGTGAAATGGGTTCTTTTGTGGTCCCGGAAGGATGGCACAACTGGTCAAAGCCTGAGAGTGAAAAAACAACTCTTTTTGCAGAGTATAAAAATGGGGGGTCTGGTGCTTCAACGGCAAAACGTGTTCTATGGTCCATACAACTTTCTGACAGTGAAGCTTCAAAATATACAAAAGAAAATATTTTTGAATGGTCGGGTATGGATGTGCCATCCGAAATCAAATGGTATGACCATAAATTATAAATAACAACTAATCAATAGGTTATGAAATTTTCTAAATCGATCTTATTTTTTCTGGTTCCATTTCTGGTATCAGCTTTTGCAAGTGCTCAAATCAGCAATAAAACCGATAAAAGCACTGGTTTGTACGATGGCATTGAATTTCAAATGTCCCGCGTCAAGGAACCTGTCATTCCTGCAAATTCGGTTTCGATCATCGCGTATGGGGCAAAAAGTGGAGGACAGTTTCTGTGTACAACTGCATTTTCCAGTGCCATCGAAGCTTTATCCAAAAAAGGTGGCGGTCGCGTGATAATCCCACGTGGCACCTGGCTCACCGGTCCGATTACCTTAAAAAGCAATATCGAATTGCATACTGAAGCCGGTGCACTTGTGGTTTTCAGTACCGATAAAAACTTCTATCCCTTGGTATCTACCAATTTTGAAGGGTTTGATACCTACCGCTGTATGTCGCCAATCAATGGTCGTAACCTTGAAAATGTTGCAATTACAGGAAATGGGATTTTTGATGGCTCGGGAGACGTGTGGCGTGCTGTCAAAAAAGAAAAGCTGACCGAATCGCAGTGGAAAAAACTGGTTGCATCGGGTGGCATCGTCAGTGAAAATGGCAAAACATGGTATCCGTCACAGCAATTTATTGATGGGGAGAAGATTGCCGAAATGAATGTTCCCCGCTCGCTCAAAACTCAGGCAGAATTCGAAAAGATTAAAGATTTTCTCCGCCCGGTGATGGTGAGCCTGGTCTCGTGCAAGAAAGTGTTGCTGGATGGCCCGACTTTTCAAAACTCACCGGCATGGTGCATCCACCCATTGCTTTGTGAAGACCTTACAGTGAGGAATTTAACGGTTCGCAATCCTTGGTATTCCCAGAATGGGGATGGCATAGATATCGAATCGTGCAAAAATGCCATTGTCCACGACAGCAATTTTGATGTTGGCGACGATGCCATTTGTATCAAATCTGGAAAGGACAAAGAAGGGCGAGATAGGGGGATACCCACTGAAAATCTGATCGTTAAAAACTGTATCGTTTATCATGGGCATGGTGGGGTGACTGTTGGAAGCGAAATGTCGGGCGGGGTGCGCAATATGCACGTCTCCAACTGCACCTTTCTTGGGACGGATGTCGGATTGCGGTTTAAAAGCAACCGGGGCAGGGGAGGGGTTGTTGAAAACATCTATATCTCAAACATTGAGATGACAAACATCCCGACGCAGGCCATTTCGTTCAACCTTTATTACAGTGGAAAGTCGGCCTCAGAAGATATGGATGCCGGGACCACCGGACAACTTCCAAAGCTGTTGCCGGTTACGGAGGAGACCCCACAGTTCAAAAATATTTTTATTCGTGACGTGAATTGTAAGGGTGCTTTTCAGGGAATCTTCCTTCAGGGACTGCCCGAGATGAACCTTCAGAATATACAACTTTCTAATATCCAGATGGAAGCCGATTATGGGTTGATCTGCAGCGATGTCTCCGGGGTGAAGATCAAAAACCTTACTTTAATCACAAAGAAGGGACCAGTGGTTGATCTCAAAAACAGTACCGATTTATATATCGACGGGTTGTCATGTTCAAACGAACGATTGCCAATCATTCATATTTCAGGCTCCAGAACCGGTAAAATAACCTTTAAAAATTCGGGAGTTCTTGATGCCACGAAACAGGTAGTTGTTGAAAATGAGGTTAATAAAGATATGGTTCAGATAATTAAATAGCAGATAAGGTAATAAGGTTTAATAAGATGGTGGTCATATTGGCCTGTTACTAAGGTTAAAAAATTGAAAATAAGGTTTTTAAGCCTAAACAAACCTTATTTTTTCCATTTTTTTTAACCTTAGTAACCTACGAAAAACGCCCTACTCAAGCGGCGCAATCAGGAATTTCAAAAAAGCTCAAACGATCCATGCGCCGCAAAGCAACAACAAATCGAACATCCTGATCGAAATGGACTAAGCATGTATCCGATTCCAAAACAAATTGAGATTTGCTCAAAAATCAATCCCACATTTTTTTGCTTTTCTCATTCCCCTTCTTTAGATTTGAAAAATAATCCAAAAAATAAATTCCAACTAAAAGAACAAATCAAACAACAACACCCCTCACATGAAAAGAATCCTAACTATTTTGCTATTTGCCTTATTTACAGGCACTTTATTTGCACAATCGTTTACAATATCTGTAAAAGGAGTAAATATTGAAATGGTGGCCATTAAAGGCGGTACTTTCCAGATGGGAAGCAATGAAAGAAATAAAGAAACTAAAGATAATTTTGCAAAACCAATACATGCTGTAACTTTAAGTGATTTCAGTATTGGCAAAACAGAGGTGACACAATCCCAATGGAAGGCGGTTATAGGCTTCAACCCAAGCCATTTTAAAGGCGACAGCCTGCCTGTGGATTCCGTAAGCTGGGATGATGCCATTATCTATTGTAACCTACTGAACTTATATGCCGGCTTTTCTAAAGTTTATGATATTGGAGGAAATTTGTTGGACAAGGACGGCAACATTACAAACGATATCACCAAGGTTAAGGGTTTCCGACTGCCTACAGAAGCAGAATGGGAATATGCTGCAGGTGGTGCCTTTGGCCAAAAATATGCGGGCACCAATGTCGAAAGCAGCCTTGGTGACTACGCTTGGTATCAAGCAAACAACAACGGCACAACCCATGCAGTTGGAACCAAACAACCCAACAATTTTGGCTTATACGATATGAGCGGCAATGTTTTTGAGTGGACTAGTACTTGGTACAGTAGTTATAATAGCTCGCCTCAAAGCAATCCAATTGGTGCTTCATGGGGCTCACACTTTGTTATGCGTGGTGGTGCTTTTTGTTACCCCGCTTCAAACTGCCGCGTTTCTGATCGCTGGATCAGTCGCCCAAATATACGTTACCTCGCCCATGGTTTTAGGTTAGTTCGTTCCTTTTAGTTCATCATGTATATGCAATTTTGTTTGTTTTCCCATGGCGTTGCCATTGGTTTGTTGTTTCATCGTTTCCCAAGGTGTTGCCGTTGGGCTAGCGTATGCTGGGCTTTCAGCCTGTTGACCGAGCAGGGATGGTGAGGGTGCAAGACAAAATTGTTAGCACACAATCCCCCTCGTTTGTAACAGCTTGCTCCGATTTTTCGGAGAGGGGTTGATGGTTTGTCGTTTGTAACGATTATTGGCACAATTATAATTTTGGAAGCTCTTCCCTTTGGAATTGTCATTGCGAACCAAACTACAGTAAATTAACTGGTTAGCAGGTTCAATATGTTTGGTGAAGCAATCCCATGTTTGAAGCACGGTTAGGAACCTGTTTTTGGGACCGTGCCATGTTTGTAAAAGTTCAACCCACTTCGGGGCTGCCACTTCGACTTCGCTCAGTGTCCGGTCCCTGAGCGAAGCCGAAGGACCGGTTCCGTAAACAACACCGGGGGTTATTCAGATTAATCCACTTCGTGGCTTTCTTACGATTTGGTAATCAATGCAATAAGTTTATAAAGTTTAAAATTTGAAACCCGTTCACAATCTTTCCACGGTCAATTCCCCAGAGGGGACAAATCTGAATAACCCTAGGTAAGCGGTCCCGTAGCAAATCCCAGTCAATGCACAAAACGACCTTGGACCGCGCCACCCAGGGTAAAATGGCAAACACGAAAACCGTCCGCGAGCAAATGTTCGGAAAAGAGCAAATGTACCTTCGGACGGAACAGGGAATACTCTTAACAATCTGATTTGGAATCCCTAACATGTTTTTGGGATAGTTCTTCTTAGGATGGGATTGCTTTTCCGACGGGTCGGAACAAGTTGTCGTGCAGATGATTCAGTTTCAAATATTGATTGTGCAGCACTCCGCGCAATGACAGATCAAGAGTGGGAAAGTGCTTTCAGGTTGTTTGTTATCCTCATGCAACTTTTAAAACTCTGTGGTACACTCCACAATTTTGTTTGTTTTCCCGAGGCGTTGCCATTGGTTTGTTGTTTCATCGTTTCCCAAGGCGTTGCCATTGGGCTAGGGTATGCTGGGCCTTCAGCCTGTTGACCATGTCGGAATGGTGATGGTGCAAGACAAAATGGATGGCTCAATC
>Ga0209083_1000650_pt1 | contig 48828 bp, 41 predicted proteins | sample AM7aDNAmetaG_FD_184132 | JGI IMG/M metagenome (GOLD analysis project Ga0209083, IMG submission 184132) | Freshwater microbial communities from Finland to study Microbial Dark Matter (Phase II) - AM7a DNA metaG (SPAdes) (version 3) | ecosystem: Environmental > Aquatic > Freshwater > Lake ...
CGCCATCCATGGCGCCGGCAGGTATACCACAATCTCCAAAACCAAAACAGAGCAATTACACGATACCACGCGAATTCCTCAGGGCGATCGATTTGCTGTTTCGTGCCGTGGCACGGTAAATAGTTACTGCTGGAAAGTGTCCGAAATGGACAAACCTGCATCGCGAAAGGCAATTGCCAGACTCTCCGGCATCTTCTGGTGGAAGACTAGATCCTCTTGGATAAGATCGTTCAGCACCTCCAAGTTACGAATGCATTGCTGGTCGGAAATACCCGTCTCACGGTCAAGGTGCCACACTGCCATTGCGCCTGCCACACACAGAGCAAGTAACGCGACTATGGCCCATCTTCGCCTAGACATGCGACACTCCTATGGGATAGGAAAACGGCCAGAAATCAATCCAACCACACCCGGAGCCAATCCCCGGGCCTCCCCGCATTCTACTACACACTCACCATAGCCAAAGTAGAAAGCCTGGCAGGCCACCTTTCGGTAAGCACGAGCGGGTCATGCCTTGCCGCTTCCTGCCGTCTGAGCCGGAATGGGTGTTCCGCATTCTGGGCATCGGTCTTTGCTGGCTCGCAGGTCGTAGCCGCAGGTGGGACAAAGGCCCCTGCGTCGTGCAAGGCGATTCTGGCGACAGAGCCAGAGCCGCACGGCAGGCAGCACTCCCGTCGAGATCACTACCAGCCAGCATGGCACACCCACCAGCCAATCCTGCCCATCCCATGCGTGCAGGGAGAACCCTCTGCGGTTCCACCACGACTCGGACGGCAACTCGCTGCCCTTGGCAGTCCCTGTTTCCCAGTACAGCCCATTTGCCCTGCTTATCCTCGACGGAAGTGCAGAACTACCTGTGGCAATTGCGCCCATTTCGCACAGCACGCCTGTCGAAACGTACCGTCCTTGGTTGCCGGCCACGTAGGTAACGCAGTCCGTCCGCCAATAGCTTCGCACCCAAGCCACTACCATCGCCACGCAGAGCACCAGCGACAATGCCGAGAGCATGTTGAACAGGCGGCGTCTCATTTGGCGGATTCAGTCTACCACGACCGAGACACGGCAGGGAAATCAAAAAGCAACACACCGCCCCGCCCATCAGCATTGGTGTCAACTTCTGCACACCTTGGAAAGCCCGACTATGCCTGCTTTGGCTCACCTGCCGTCTGAACCGGAATAGCTATTCCGCATTCTGGACAACGGTCTTTGCTGGCTCGCAGGTCGTAGCCGCACTTAGGGCACAAACCTTTGAGTTTGCGGAGGCGACGTCGGCGATATGACCGATACCAGAGGCATGGGAGAATAGCGGTGACAGAGCAGATGAACCAATCGGGTATGAAACAGACTGATAGATGTGAGTCAGTGTATCCATTAAAACCGAGATGAGTCCAGGGGAAGTCCTCGCTAGCGGTATTTGGGGCGGACACATCGAAGCCGGTAGCAGGCATGACGCCCCCGGAGAGTGAGGCTTCATATTCGCCGCCAATGCGCCCTTGCGCGGACCAAACAGCGAAATATGGCCCCCCACCCTTACCGCAGCCCCACCACGGCTCCGCCCATATGCTGAGTATCCCCAACACCATCGTCGCCACGCACAGCAGCAGCGAAACTACCGAGAGGATGTTGAAGAGGCGGCGTTTCATGCTTTGGCCTCAGTTGCAGGCATGGGTGTTCCGCATTCGGGGCAGCGGTCTTTGCTGGCTCGCAGGTCGTAGCCGCACTTGGGGCAGAGGCCCTTGCGTTCGGCAAGGCGACGTCGGCGATGTGACCGATACCAGAGGTATGGAAGAATAGCCGTGATAGAACAGATGAACCAATCGGGTATGAGAACTTCTAGTCTTGTTGCGGCGAATGTGGGAAACTTGAGGAGGCGCACGTCAAAACCGACGTGCTTCCACGGGAAACCGCCAGAGTCGGCTGCGAAGAACACATGGAATCCAGGAGCCCGATATATATGTGGCTGGCGGAGGACTACTAAGTCCGATCGCACGTAGTCCACTTCAATGCAACCATGGCCGGACCGGCCAGAGAAAGGCACCCCATCCGGATCTCGGTATTCCCACTGCGTCTCCACCCATATGCTGCTTATCCACAGCACCAGCGTCACCACGCACAGCAGCAGCGACACTGGCGAGAGGATGTCGAAAAGAAGGCGTTTCATGCTTTGGCTTGAGATTGTAACAGACAGAGCAGCCCATAAGGCATTCATATTTGCGGCTGGGGATTGGAGTGGTATGGCAGGTGGTGGCGGGGATCGGGTTGTGGACCCAGCGATTCCTGACGTCTTTGGGTTCCAAGGGCAGGGGGGCGATTCGAATCCCGTATTGTTTTATATCTGGCGTTACCTCGACGTGGTCGTATCATCTGGTGGCGGGGACAGCGAAGGAGTTGGGAATGGAGCGGACGATGCGTGGCGAAGACGGTCGGCATGGCGGAAGAAATGGCGGTGGAAGGTGACAGAGGCGATCGATGCGTTGCCGCCCGACTGTCGGATTACGTACGAGGCCCTTCCCGACGAATTGCGCATCCACGCGGCACCGATTGGACTATGGCGATGTGACAGGCGGATGACGGTCGCCATCATCGCTTGGATACTATTTGTGGCCTGCGCGACCGTGGCCATGGCTTTGGGGTCGTCAACAGAAAGCGGCTTGCTCGACTTGTTGGGCGAGTTTGCTGTGTTCACGGTCATCTTCATTGCACCTGCGGTTGCCCTGGGTCTCTATCTGTTTCACGCCGTGAAGCGGCGCGGCACGGTAACCGTGACGACGGAGAAACTGAGGATCGAAACGCAAGGACCGTTTGGGCGACAAGCGTTTGACCGGAAATGGTCTGGTATTGTTGACGTGACGGTAGGTGGGTACGGCAGAGGATCACGAGGTCTGTTTGTGTCGCTGACGGCAGGCAAGCATCAGATCTTCTTCACCGGCCGGCCACGGCCGGAGTTGGAATGGATGTCACAGACGTTGAGGGGATACCTTCATCCACCTGCCCAAGCGCCCCGTTCTGCAGAGGTCCCGGAAAGAGCATCGACGGCGGTGACTCCCGACCCGCACAGCGCCGCGAAGACCGCGGCATCGGATAATACGTCTGGCTCTGCCACCGAGAGCATACTGATTCGCATTCCAGCGATATCGCTGTATGCCGTCAGCAAGTCCGGCCTGTACTTTCTGATGGGAGGGATACCGTTCCTGTTGCTGGGCATACTGGTAATCGTTCCTCGCATGCGGCAGCTTGGTGAGCAACCTGGTGGGGGTGCGTTACTTCCATACATCGGAGGACTAGGGCCTGGCATGGTCGTGACATCTGTTGGCATCGCCTTCTCTGTGTTTCACTGGAGGGTGGGCCGGCGGCAACTGACAATCCAGACTTCCGCAAAGGGTCTGGAGGTAATCATTTCCGAGTCATCACAAACGCGCCGGATGGATTTCGCTCGCGACGATATCGTTGAGATATCTGCTGAACCCCTGGTGTTTGCGAACGCTGCACGCCTTACGGTTCGGCTTAAGGATGAGCAGATCATCTCACTGGTAATGGGACGTGAGTTAGGGATGCTCACGGAGATAGCTACTCAGCTAAGTTCCGCTCTCGGCCTGTCTTCGCAGGATTGGTTGCGAACCCAGCTTCTTGCGTCTCGTGAAAGGTTGCGAAACAGGGGCGTGGATGGAGGCGGCGGTGATGAGGTTGGGAATGGAGCACAGGAGCCTTAGCGAAGGAGGTCGGCATGGCAGGAAAATGGCACAGCGAATTGATAAAGTCACTAGCTGCGTCCCCCTGGGAATCCCACTGGTGGAAAGGAGTCGAGCTATGCTCCCTTTAGCGACACTGGCATTGATTGGATACTTCCCCAAGAGAGTTATGCAGCGGCCGACGTCGCTGAAGGCAGCGAGCGTGAAGGCGATTCGGAGTGTCAGCGAGTGTATGTCAAAGGGACCGCCGAACTGGATGGAGCGCTGGACGCACAATGAGATGTGGGTGTATGACACGATTGCGGCCGCTTGGGCGGTCGTGCCAGCGGAGGAGCGGGATGATTATGAGATGCAGGCATATCGGATACTGCCTATGAAGTGGGATGAGGGGAAGAGCGTGAAGGTCGAGTTGCCTGAGTTGTGTATCGAGCCGCTGCCCGAGGGCTTTGAGAGCGCGGGGTTCGACGCAGTTTCTCTGGAAGAGGGGACTGCGGGGTTTGGGCATTCGCCGCTGTCGTGCAATGGGATGGCCGAGCAGATTCCTACCAATGAGCACTGCCTGCTGGATGATGTTGAGATGGCGGCGCGGGTGGCAGGGAGATTCTCCCGGGGGAACGCGGAGCCAGGGCCGTATTACGTGGTAGAAGTGCTGCGGCAGGTGGAACGGTGAGGCGGCGGCTCAAAGATCGAGTTGTTTGCGAGTGGGGGTGAAGAAAAACGGTCTGTAATTCCACCTCACCCAGAGTCACCCCCGGGCCTCCCCCGCAGTATACCACGCGCTCACCATAGCCAAAGCAAGAGCCGCTGGCGGGAGCCACTTTCGGCATTGCTTGATTGCGGATTGAAGACAAGGGAATGGGTTTGCGCCTGTTGGTCGCGTTGCTCCCCGGCGATGGCGTCCTGTTTTGGGACGCCCCCGCTTCCACCACGAGTACATGGAGCGCTTGCTGGCGCTATAGGGAATGGCAGTGGGTCAGGGATCATTGGTGCGGAGCACCCTCCCCCCGCCGGGCGGTTACGCCAATGATCCCTGACCCTTTCGCCATTCCGAGCATAAGTTCAGCCGCCTGCGGCGGCGTGTACCAATGCCTTGGCCTGTTCGACGATGGCATTCAGGTGTGCTTCGCTTTTCAGGCTCTCGGCATAGACTTTATACACATCTTCCGTGCCGGAGGGCCGGGCGGCAAACCAGCCCTTTTCCGTAACCACCTTCAGCCCGCCGATCGGGGCGCCATTGCCGGGGGCTCTGGTGAGCTTGGCAATGATCTTCTCGCCGGCAAGTTCGGTGTCTTTGACACTGTCGGCCGATAGCCTGGAGAGCTTGTCGCGCTGGACCGCGTTGGCGGGGGCATCCTGGCGGATGTAATAGGGTGTGCCGAAGCGCCTGGCGAGCTGCTGATAATGCCGGCCGGGGTCTTTCTTTGTTCTAGCGGTGATCTCGGCCGCCAACAATCCCAGCAGAGGTCCATCTTTATCGGTGGTCCAGACGCTGCCATCGCGGCGGAGGAAACTCGCTCCCGCCGATTCTTCGCCGCCGAAGCAGACTGATCCATCATACAGGCCAGGTGCGAACCATTTGAACCCGACGGGGACTTCATAGAGAACGCGCTTGGCGTCCGCGACGACCAGGTCGATCAGGCTGCTGGAGACCAGTGTCTTGCCCACCTTGGCCTTGGAGGGCCAGTTCGGGCGGTTCTGCAGCAGAAACTGGATGGCAACGGCGAGATAGTGGTTGGGGTTCATCAGGCCCAGCGACGGTGTAACGATGCCGTGGCGATCAGAATCAGGGTCGGTAGCGAACGCGATATCGAACTTATCCTTCAGGCCCACCAGGCTGGCCATCGCATAGGGTGAGGAGCAGTCCATGCGGATCTTGCCATCCCAATCGACGGTCATGAAGGAGAAGGTAGGATCAACTTTTTCGTTTACGACGGTGATATTCAGGCCATAGGTCTCGGCGACATGTTTCCAGTAATAGACGGTTGCCCCGCCGAGCGGGTCGATGCCGATGCGGATCCCAGAGGACTTGATCGCGGCCATGTCTATAGCCTGGGCGAGGTCGCCGACATAGGCGCTGATGTAGTCGTGCTGATGGATGGTGGGCGCACGGAGGGCCGAGGCATAGTACCGGCGTTTCACGTCGCGATTGCCGCCGCGGAGCAGTTCATTAGCGCGATTCTCAATCCACTTGGTGATGTCGGTGTCGGCCGGTCCGCCGTTGGTGGGGTTGTACTTGAAGCCGCCATCCTGGGGGGGATTGTGGGAGGGGGTGATGATAATGCCGTCGGCGAGGTGCTCGCGGCGACCGCGGTTGCAGGTAAGGATCGCGTGGGAGATCGCCGGGGTGGGGGTAAAGCCGTCATTACAGGCGATCATGACCTGGACATCGTTGGCGGCGAGGACCTCCAGGGCGGTACGCTCGGCCGCGCGGGACAGGGCATGCGTGTCCTTGCCCATGAACAGCGGGCCGTCGACGCTCTTGAGCTTGCGGTAATCGCAAATCGCCTGAGTGATGGCGCCGATATGCATCTCGGTGAATGTGCCTTTCAGGGGGGTGCCGCGGTGGCCAGAGGTGCCGAAGGCGACTCTATGGGCCTCGGGATCGGGCTGGATCGAGTAGTACTTGCTCTCCAGATCTGCAACATTGATCAGCAGATCCTTCGGTGCCGGTTTGCCGGCAAGTGGACTTACGTTATCGGCCATGAAGACCTTTCCTGGGTAATGATCGGAAGCGAAGTTTACATGGCTGACGTTTGGCGACAAGACGGAAAGTGGGCCTCTCCGGAAGCGCATCGCTGCAGTACTGTCAGGCGTGGGCCCCAGGCGCTGGGTGCGTGTTCTCCATGTGCAGGTGATTCGGGATTCCGGCCGAACGATGCCTATTGTCAGCAGCACCGATCGGAGCGTGCGAGAGCATATAGGAAATCGTCTCCAGAGGACGGATCACCTCCTGCATGTTGGCCGGCCGGTGGTCGGGATTCGTGCGGACGCACTTCATGACCAGCCCGGAGAGGCTGTCGGGAACGGCGGAGTTCAACTCGTGCGGCGAAGGTTGAGCCGCGTCGAGCAGGAAGCTGTTGGCTCCTCGGTCGAGCGTGCAGGCGGTGGTCAGTGCCCGGTGCGTCAGGAACCAATAGAGCGTAGCTCCGAGGTTATAGATGTCGCTACGCGTGAAGACGGGGCGGCGATGGAACTGCTCGGGGGCCATGAACGCCGGCGTGCCCTGGATGCGACGTTTGATGGTGCCGATCGGGCATGCCTGGCCCAGGTCGATCACGCAGAACTCGCCATGTTCGTTCATGAGCAGATTAGCCGGTTTCATGTCACAGTGCAGGAAGCCAGCCTCGTGCATGGCGTGAAGAACTCGCGCGACCGTGATGCCGCAGGCGATAGCCTCATCGAGCGTAAGCGCGCGGAAGTGCTCCAGGCACACGCCGTCGAACATCTCCATGATCAGGGCCACCTCGTGAACGCGATGCAGCCACGAGCCGTCGGTGAGCAGTTCCAGCGGCCGGCGCAGACCCGGGCAGCGCACCTGGTTCCCAACGGTATACTCATTGCGGACCTGCTCGACGAATCGCTCTTCCTTGGCCTCGTGGCAGACGACATGCTTGAGCGCGTACACCTGCCCGCTGCCGGGGCGGCGTACCGCATAGATGAAGCTGGCAGCTCCGCGGCCCACCGGTTTGATCACGTCATATCCGAAGACCCGCTGCGGATGTTGTACCTGGTTGTCCTGCATATATGCCTCCATCGGCGCCTGGCCATCCAGCCGAAAGAGATCTCAGGGTGAAACAAGAATATAGAATCGTCGGAACGATGAAGCAATCCCAAATTCATCCGATTTGTGGGATACCAGTCTCGACGGACGAATGGATGGCAATCGCTCCCAGCAGCCTGCGCGAGCGAGCGATCACTAACATCATCCGCAGATGACACGGCTGACTCCGCACGCCTCATCTTCCAATGGGGCGTTGGCGTAGCCGCCAGACAGGCACTCGTCGAGGTACTGGTGCAGGAATGGCCAGATCCCGCCGAGGCGCTCGTACTGCGCCGTATGGACGAGTTCGTGAACCAGGATTCTGCGATCATTCCACGCATCGGACCGGATGAGGATGCCGTAGCGGAGTGACATGCCGATGGTGCCGGGAGGGACAAGGTCCAGACGCCGGCCGATGGCCCGGAGTGTGGCGGGCATGCCAACGGGGATTTCATCCACGATCTGCAGCCGCACGCGATCGGGATGAAGCACTCCGGCACGGCGAGCATCGTCCGTCTGGGTCACATTGAGCCTGATGCCATGGCGAATGATGCGCCGTTCCTGCCGCGCCACCCACGCGCATGCCATGGGCATCACCAGCGGAAGAATGATGCGTATCTTCATCTGGATCATCCATTGGGTCACTTGGCGGCCGAAAGATCGGATTCGGGGTCTCCCATACGGTCGCCCTGTGCTTTGCCGCTGGCCCGCTCTGCTCCCACGGGATTACAGCCGTAGGGTGCAAAAGCGTTCTTATATCGGGAGAGCAAGTCATCGCGCTCCTGTTCGCGGGCCTGTAGCGGCTCGTTGAGGTGGCAATGAATGTGCGTGGCGCGATGGCTGAGAATGCACTCCCATTGCTCGTTGATAGGTGTGCAGACAACGCCAAGCTCTCCCTGGCCTATGAAGACGGGAGACCATCTGCCATCGGGGTTCTTTCTGGCAAAGATGAAATTCCCCGCTTGTCCGGCATGAAACGCGCACGGCAGCTTCAGGACGGTATAAGTGTATCTTAGTCCGCTCTGGCCAATCCATTTGCAGCGTTCGCCCGACTTCTCCATGATAGGCCAATATAAGCGCTTATGAGCGTGCGGGACAAGTGGATGACGGGAGCGCCACAAATTGTTGCACAGCTGGCTGGCCGCTTGAGGTTTGTGTGGGTACAGGTATACTTCCTCCCCCTTGCTCCGACTCGGAGGGTTTCCTCCGAAGATTGGGGCCTTGGTCCGCCGGATGCCTCAGAACCATCGGTGGGCCGCTCGGCGCGTAAGTCGCCCGGGATTTCCGGGTGCCGCGCATGTTTTGAGCCGGGCCATCCTGTTTCGACAGGATCCGCCTGGAAGAAAGGTCTGCGTTATGGGTCGTTATACTGGCCCGAAGGTTAGGCTCTCCCGCCGCGTTGGGGTTCCGATTGCTGATATCGCCAAGCACACAGGCAAGGAGCTCTCGCTGCCTGGCATGCACGGCTATCGCGGCCGGCGCAATACCGAATATGGCGTTCGTCTGGCTGAGAAGCAGAAGCTTCGCTATCACTATTGCGTCCAGGAAAAGCAGTTCCGCCGCTATCTCAATGCGGCCAAGAGTTCCAAGGGAAACACCGTCAACTCCATGCTTCAGCTCCTGGAGATGCGTCTGGACAACGTGGTTCGGCGTCTGGGCGTTGGCCGGACGATCTGGGCGGCACGTCAGCTTGTGGCCCACGGCCATGTGATGGTGAACGGCAAGAAGACGGATATCGCCAGTTGCGCCGTCAAGGCCGGCGATGTGGTCACCTTCAAGGAAGGGATCCACAAGGTACTCCGCGAGAACATGGAATCGAACGTCGGGCACAATGTTCCGGCGTGGCTGGAGTGGAATCCCGCTCAGCTTACGGCGAAGGTGAACGCATCTCCGAACCCGGAGGATGTGCCCTTTGAAGTTAATATGAACCTCATCATCGAGTTCTATCGCTAAACAGCGATAGGGACGAGAGATACAGCAGTACATGCGACGCCCGGCGGTCCATCCGCCGGGCGTTGTCGTTTACAGATCGCTCACAGCCTTTGCAGCAAACTCATCAATCTTTCACGTTCCTTTACAGCGTGCTCATCACTTCTTAACAAAGTTAGCGAAAACTACGGCCGCTATTGACGAGACTGGTCCAATAGGTTGGTATTCCGGCTTACGCCCGCCGTGGTTGCTGGTGCAGCGGGATACCACGCGGCAAGGTGGTGCGCGTCGGCCTTGTTGCGAAGCAGTGGAACGGATGCGCATATCTGTCGGCCACGGCGTTTGTATTGCCACTGCCACAGGAAACAGGAGAAGATATGGTTTCAGGAACACGTAAGATCGCTCCGGCCGTTGCCATTCTGGGCATCAGTGCCATCGCGATGGCGGCAGCGCCGACCACCGAAGAGCTTAAGGCCCAGATCGACGCCCTGCAGCAGAAGGTCGATGCCCTTGAGGCCAATCAGGTGAAGGCGGCCGATGTTGATGCCACCGTGCGTCAGGTGCTGGAAGATGCCGATCGCCGCAGCCAGCTATTCGCATCCGAGGGATTTACCGCCGGCTACACGGCCGACCGCGGCTTTGTTCTCCAGTCGGCCGATGGTGCGTTTCTTCTGCATCCTTACATCCAGTTCCAGTTCCGCGAATCCAACAACTGGCGAGACAACGACACCACGGGCACCAACAGCTCTACCAACAACGCCAACGATAACAACAACGGCTTTGAAGTCCGCCGGCTGAAGTATGGCGTCGAGGGCAATGCATATACCTCGGCCCTGACCTATCAGTTCCAGTGGCAGACCTCCAGCACCGCGGGCTCGGTATCGCTGGAAGATGCCTGGGCCAAGTACCGGTTCCAGCCAAACTGGGCGGTGCAGGCTGGTCAGTTCAAGGATCCGCTCTTCCACGAAAGCCTTGTCAGTTCCTTCAAGCAGCTAACGGCCGACCGCTCCCTGCAGAACTCGCTGCTCGAAGGCAACGACAACTACATTCAGGGCGCAAGCCTCCTGTACGGCGACAAGAATCCTCTCCACGGGCAGGTCGCGTTTACCGATGGCTTTGCCGGCGCCAACTCCAACTATCTCGATCCCACCGGCGGCGATCCTACCGACACCGGCTTCAGGTCCAACAACAACAAGGCGGCGAACTTCGGGTTGGCCGCCCGGGTTGAGTACATGGTCCTGGGCGATTCGGCCAAAGACTGGAAACGCTACTCAACCTACTCGGCACAGGGAGCCAAGGATGCCAGCGACTTGCTGATCTTGGGCGCGGCCGGCGAGTGGGATCAGGTTGGCGACTACAACGCCTACTGGTACACCGCCGATGCCCAGTGGGAACCTGCGGCGGTTTCGGGTCTGAGTGTCTACGGCGCTCTGGTGGGTCGTAACTACCGGGTTGATCAAACCGAGAGCGACAGCCAGAAGAACTCCGCAAGTGACTATGGCGCTCTGGTCCAGGCCGGTTACATGGTCACAACCCGCATTGAACCGTTCGTGCGCTACGACTACACCCGGATGGGTACCATGTCGGACAGCACCGTCGATTCTTTCGGCACCCGCAACATCCATGAGATCACGGCCGGCGTGAACTACTATCTTTTCGGCCAGAATGCCAAGTTCACTCTGGACCTGAGCTACCTGCCCAATGGATCGCCAGTTACGGTCAGCGGTCTGGATATCTCTTCGCAGACGCGGGACGAAGAGCAGTGGATCGCCCGAGCCCAGTTCCAGCTTGTGCTGTGATTCCAAGTTCCGAATCGGTCCCAGATACATTCCGCCGGACACGCTGCCAGGTTGCCTGGCGGCGTGTCGGCTTTTCCGGAAGCCGCAAGGATGGGTGGAAGCAGAAGTCTCGCCGCAGCGGGTAAACTGCCGTCAGAAGACAGGAGGGAAGAGGGGGAGAACGGTTGTGGATAAGTAGGAGGTGCGCAGGTTGTTGGCGGGGATACCCCCTATGGGGTAAATGCTGCGGAGACAAGCGGTTAGGTGAAGATTGGGGGAGGAGGTGCGCAGGTTCGGGGTGATTGTGGATAAGTCCGCCTGGCGGAATGTCCAATACTCAAATTCCTAATGATCAATGAATGACCAAGGCCCAGGTACCAATCAAGATGCGCAGGTTGCGTGCGCATGTCTGTGGGAGTTGGTTAGAGGGGTCACCTATGGGGGAAGATGCTCAGGTTGTGTGCGCATCTTCTGGCGGCAATTCCTACTTGTCCGGTAGGAATAGCGGTCTTCGATTGAGAAAGAACGCGGCCGGGGTGCGGCCGGAAGGGTGAAACACGTCCCCCCATAATAAGGGGTGATTTGGAGGCTGCCAAAAATGGAAGATGAGGAATGACAGGGACTTAGGGGCGAGCAGAATTCTTTCACGATTTTGGAGAGAATGGGGAAGCTGGGTAAGGCGGTAGCGGTGTGGAGAGTTGCGGACACAGCTAATCTGGCCCTGACCCATTTTCGACTGTGCGCCGTGCCGCACGACGGCCACGACCTACCAGCAGACCTGAAGTTCTGACACCGGGGTCTTCATCGTAAGTCATTACTGGATATGTGCTTGGCAATTCTGCAATTTGCTTGTGGAATTGACGGTGCGTGGGATGCCCCGAGGTACGGCTTGATGCGGACTGGCAAGTCCATGAAAGAGAACCACCTGAATCCTCTGCGGGCGGCAGGGAGCTCAGGTGGGTGTTGATCGATTGCCGTAGTGCTTTACCGGGGCCGTCCGGCCGGCGCGAAAACGAGTACAGAGCCGGGACGGCTCTGCCACCGCTACTTGGCAGCGGGCGCGGCGGGCGGGACGAACTGAGCTTTGACGCCAAAGACCATCGGGGCTGTGCCGGACTGGTGGGCACCCATGTCGGGGGCCTTGCCGTTGAGCGGCTCGCAAAAGTTGGGAATCACGACAGCCTGGCCGAAGCCCGGGCTGTCGGGGGCGAGTTGGAAGCTGCCGGTCTTGATATCGAAGGAGAACCCCGTGCCGCGCTGATAGACGGGCTTGCCTTTGATGCCGTTCTTCTCCTGATCGGCGGGATAGCGTTTGGCCGAGAGCAGGTCATAGTCAAAATCGTTGTCGGCGCTGCGCTTATCCGTTGAGATGCTGTGGGTGTCGGCGGACCTGACGTGGAAGAGGTTATTGCGGGTGACGCAATGCTTGATGATTCTGGAACTGCCACCCAAGGCATCGAAGCCCTCGTCATTGGGCTGGAGGAGGGTATTGTTAAAGATATACATATGGCCGGTCATCCAGTTTTCGCTGTCGGCATACCCCATCTTGACGAATGGTCCGTGGGTCAGATTCCAGAGGCTGCCAGGCTTGGAGTAGGAACGGCCGGTCACATTGCGCCAAATGTACAGAGGCCCGATCGAATTGGCGGCGTTGGAAATGGCCACCATGGTGTTCTCGATATAGTTGTTCCAGATGCGCACATTCTGGCCGGCGCCATCGGCCTCGATGCCATCATCCCAGCAGTTGGCGAGATAGTTGCCGTAGATGTCGCTGTCGGCGCCGGGGTAGCCGCGGTAACTGCCGTTGAATGCGCCGCCAATAACATCGTTGTAGTAGTGATCGGGATCGGACCAGCACTCGTTGTAGCGGATGACGTTATTGCCCTCGCTTTCCCAGAAGACGATGGTCTGCGGGCCGTCAGGATGGCGGCTGCTGCGGTCCTTGAAGTGATCTTCGGCCCAACTATTCGTGTTCCACGAGGGGTTATGGAACTTGCAGCGTTGGACGACCACGGCATGCACGTCCCTGTTTCGGCTGTACACACACGCCTGCATTTCGAAGCCGTAGCCCTGGGTCTCTTCGCTGCCCCACTTACTGACGTCGCAGTCCTCAATGACGATATGGTGCCCCTTCAGGATGTTGATCCCGTGCTGCTTCACATTCTTGATGGTGAATCCACGCAGGATGACGTAGCTGGCATCGACGGAAATGCCCAGATCGGCCGTATTGGCGGAATCGATGACGACGCCGGTGCCATCATAGAGAATATAGCCCTGGGGTCTGCCCGATCTGGTGATCTTGAGTGTGCCGTTGCCACTCTGGCACTTGACGGTAGAGGCGATGGGAAAGTTTTCGCTCCAGGTGGCGGCCGTGAGGGAAGTACGGATGTTGGTGCCCTCGAGGGTGAGGGCGATCTCATAGGAGGTGTCGGGCGTGAGATTGACGATACTGCCGCGGTAATCGCCTTTGCATTCGGGGGTCTTGACCGGGTTATAGCGCATGGGAAGGCCCTCGCGCCATGCCTGCTGGCCGGCCTGGCGGAACTTCACCAGGACGTTCTTGCCGGCCTGGCCCTGTTCGGGCGACCAGTAGACGCTCAGGCAGTGGAACGTCGGAATGGCGAGGGGTTTGGCCTGTGAGGTCGTCACCAAGGACGGATCCGCTCCAGGCTTGCCGGTATCGGCAGCGGGGGCACACCCTGCAACAACAAAAGCCAGGAGACCAAACAAGGCGAAACGCATGCTGATTCTCATCATCAATACCTCTTCAGACGAATTACCGCGACCGTGCTCCCGTGTTGTGCTGGCAGGGGTGACTGATAGGGATTCTGATTCCACAGGGGCGGGGTTGGAGGTCCGGGGGTGAGGGGTTTCGGGGAGCGGGGGCCGGGGCGGAACCCGTTGGCCGGGAAGACGGGCGAGATCCTGGCGGACGTGCTTACATTGGGCTCTGGAATGCGGACGCCGGCCATGATATAGCACGGCATACAAAGTCCGGCCCGCGTCTGCACGATCGTTCGCAGACCCGGCCGGGCGATAGAGGACCAATTTCAAGGCAGATCAATGAAAGAGCTCTCTTCCCGTGAACGCATCATCCGAATCCTCCAGCGCAAGGAGGTCGATCGCATCGGCCTGTTCGAGCATTTCTGGGGTGATACGCACAAGGCCTGGACGTCGCGCGGGCATATCAAGGAGGGTGAAAGCTTCGATGAGCACTTTGGTTATGACCTGAATCTGGCCTGGGTCTTCAGCACCGTGGCGGATCTGGACTTCAAGCCGGTCGTCATCGAGGAGACCGAAGACACGATTCTGCAGAAGGATGGGAACTATGCCATGCTTCGCCGGCACAAGAAGCATGACACAACTCCTGAACATGTGGACTTTACGGTCAAAGAGCGAACGAAGTGGGAAGAACTGATCAAGCCGAAACTCAAGGCGGATCCGCGGCGGATCAACTTCGAGGCGTATCGCAACGCGAAGGCCAATGCGGCGAAGAACAAACGATTCTTCTGCTGGTCGGGTGTGAATGTGTTCGAGATGATGCACCCGGTGTGCGGGCATGAGTACATGCTGATGGGGATGATCGAGGATCCGGAATGGGTGCGCGATATGGTGGATACCTTCTCCACTCTGACGATCGACCTGCAGAAGATGTTGTTCGAGCAGGAAGGATGGCCGGATGGGATCTGGTATTACGAAGACATGGGCTTCAAGGAGCGCCCGTTCATGTCCCTGGACATGTACCAGGATCTGATCCAGCCAGCGCACGCCAGGACGATTGCCTATGCCCATGAGAACGGCCGGCCAGTGATCATGCATTCGTGCGGATTCGTGGAGCCGCTGCTTCCGGGGATGCTCGAGGCGGGGATTGACTGCCTGCAGGTGATCGAGGTGAAGGCAGGGATGGATCTGCTGCGGATCTGCCAGAACTACGGCGACAGGCTATCGCTGATCGGCGGGATTGACGTGCGCAAGCTGTACTCCAACGACCGGGCGCAGATCGATGAGGAACTGGAGACAAAGATCCCGACGGTGAAGGCGAAGAATGGATACGTGCTGCACTCGGATCACTCGATCCCCGCCACCGTGGACTACGAGACGTATCAGTACTTTGTACAGCGCGGGATGGAGTTGGGACGCTATTAGGCCCTGTCTGATGTGAAGCCGGTCGGCACGCGCTCACCAATCTGTAATTCCGAACACGGACCAACCCGTGAACACGATCACGTTGCGTGATGCCCACCACACGCCGGGCGCTGTTTCGGGCCGATCGCACGAATCGGCGAAGCGACCTCAAGAGTTCCCTTCGCGAACGGGCCTGTTTGTGGTAGAGTATCGCATATCGGAACTGTGCTCGGGGCTGCTTGTGGAGTTCCGGCGCAAAGTTCCTCACTTTTGGCAGTCATGAGTACTACGGAATCAGCAGAACAAACGGCGCTGCTCTGTCCAGGGTGCGGCGGGAAGATTGAGGTGGCGCAGACCATCTGCGACGCCTGCCGTTCTGCGGTGGAAGAACAGGTCATGGCGGTTCGTGCCGCTGATTACCCAAGGCTGTTTCAGGACTCGACGCATGATCCTTCGGAAGTGAGACGCAATCCGATCGACCCGGGCAGCACGGACATGCTCAAGATGGCAGAGCAGACTTCCGATGACCTGGACCTGGTGCCGCTGGTTCCGATGGATGAACCAAGAAGAAACGGCGCTGACATCGACACGACGACCTTGCCGTCAAAACCGAGTGCCGAAGGCGTCTCTTCGGCCATGGCGGTTGCGACTCCGATCACGCACTATCCCGTGTCAACCAGAGCGGCCAGCCCGGTGAGCCGCCCATCACAAACACTATACAGTCACGCATCGACTCCCAGGCTCGAGCCCACCAGCCGCTGGAAGCACGTGGTCATTGCCGTGGGATTTGTGGTCGCAGCGGCAGTGCTCGCGATGGTGCTTTGGTCGATTCTGGTGCCGCGCCGCGGGGTCGGCACGGAGAACGATCTCGGCGTGACCGCGCCAGCAGTATCGGCCAAACCCACGCCCAACCGGTGATCGCGGCTGTGGTTAATCCGCAAAGATGATGCGGCGTTCACGCGGGTCGTCGCCCGCATACCACCGGCCCGGTCGAATGGTGATCTTCTTCAGGCCATCCGCACGGCACACTTCGCGCATTTGTTTATCGAGCCCGGCCAGCAGGAGCTGTTTCAGCCGGTAGAGATGCGGGGATGAATCAACCAGAACGGTCAGGCTGCCGCCGCGATAGCTCTGCAGGCAGCAGTGCTCCAGCATTTCGGGTGGAACGAGGGTCTCCCACGCCTGACCAATCCCCGCGAACTTTCGCGTTCGCTCTACATTGGCCTTGTAGAAACCAACAAGGCTGGTGCCCAGTTTCTCCGCAGGGCGAGGTGTGCGTGCCTTCGCCTTGGCCATGCGGATGAACCGTGCCTCTTCCTCGAGATGGGGGAACTGGCTCATCATTCGAGCATCATACCAGAATCGGTTGGCAGGCGCAAAACGCGGCAGTTCATCGCACAGTTGGGTATTCCTGGGATACACCGCCGGGCCGCCGGCGATGAGCCAGCGGCCCGGGATGAACCCTCGAAAACTTACATCCGCGCGAAAGCCGGTCTAGTCGTCACCGCCGTGTGGCGGCATCACGCCCTGACGTCCATCAGTATGGCAGACCTTGCAATTATTGTAACCCAAGGCGTGATTGTTGCCCTGGATCGAGATGGGCAGCTCATTGTCCGCCGCGTTCTTGCTGGGCCACCATGCGTGCGGGCTGTTGTGGCAGGTGATGCACAGCAGACCGCCATGGCCGCGAGCCTGACGATACAGGGTGGTGCCGGTTGAGACTTGGGTACCGTGGCACTTCGTGCAGGCAGGCTCCTGCAACCAGGGCTTTCTGCCGCCGATCAGGCCCTTGGCCATGGTGACCAGGGTGCCATGGCAGTTCTGGCAGTTCGGCTGCGTTGGGCTCGATGGGCCCATCTTCGGCAGAGCGCTGCGGTTGCACTGGGTGTTGGCACCGGGGTGACAATCGTAGCAGGCGGGCTGGTTGGTCAGCGTGGAGTGCTTCCTGTGCATGGCCAGCGACAGAGACTCGACGCCGGCGACACCGGGCAGATTCAGGGCGTTGTCGGAGTGGCACTTGGAGCACAGGACCGGCCGCTGATTCATCAGGTTGGTGTGGTTGCGAAGATCGTGCAGCGTCAGGATATTCTGCTCAAGGGTCGGCATGCTGATGCCTTTGGCAGCTACTCCGCCAGACGAATGGCACTTCTGACAGTTCAACTCATCGGACACCGGGACGACGATGCGCGCCTGAGCCTTTAGCTGATTGGTGCTGTCGTAGAGTTTGAGAATGGCGGATTGATACGGGTTCCATGTCCCGTTATCGCTGATGGGTATAGCCGGCACGGCGGATGCTTCAAAATAGCCCTGCATCGGGGCCATCGTTCCGGAAGTGCCGAATCCCGCCAGGCCGATTCCGGGTTGCAGGTTGACCCCGAAGAGCGGGTTCACGAACTGCCAGAAGTTCGTGTGGTTCTGGACAAACTGGTTGGTCGGCATTTCGTAGGTGATGCGCATGTTCTGCGTCACAGCCTGCGGTTCCTCGCCGGCGCGACGGATGACGGTTGCCTGGATGAAGTTGGCCGGGGGCAGAATGCACATGTCATTGAAGCGGCCGTTGATGCAGTGCATGCCAAGGGTATTCCAGCCGACCAGAACATACTTCCCGTCGGCTGAAACAGGGCCGGGACTGAGTGTTTGAGCAGATGAAACAGATCCCAGTAGAAACAGACTCCAAAGAGCCCCAAAAACAAATCGACTCATGGTCACCTCGCAGGTAAAAAACCCCTCCGGACCTCCTTGAGTACGCCGTTACCACCTGCAGAGTGCGATTAAAAATAAACCAAAAAGATGTTATTGTGTACTATGTTCTAAGTGACGTGTTTGTAGATGTCTATGGATGTGTTGGTGAAGCAACATTGTGACGGGAACGACGAGCTGTGCCTGCTGAAGCTGCTTGCATTCTCGCGGTTGTGCGTCGCAAGAAGTGATGAACCGCGCTCTTAGAATCGATATCGGCATTTCTGCCGTTCGCCGATCTTGTACATGGGGTTATCAGGCGGCAGATCGACGATCTCTACGAATGTCCCGCCGGCGATCTCGCAGGATCTGCGCGAAGGTATATTGTCGGGATTGCAGGTGATCCAGACCGGAGAGATTCCGTGGGCATGGGCATGCGGCAGCAGCAGCTTGACGGATCGGGCGGCCAGTCGAGTGCCGCGATAAGGCTCATCGACGCCATAACCGATATGGCCGGCGTAGAGAACGATGTGGGGCTGGTTGCCTAGGCGCAGCGAAATCGAGCCCATGGTCAGACGCGTCAGGATATGGGTCATGCGGAATCGGTAGTAGGGAACCAGATTGCGGATGAGGTCGGCTTCGTGAAAGCCATCCAGAACGAGTTCCAGCTCGTTATCCACCAGCCGGCCGGGATCGAGGAACCTGGTGATCAGCATGGCGGCTATCCTAAGAAACTCACCCCCATCATGCCAAATAAGAAAATGGGATAGAATTCGGCGCAATGATGCGAGCAATCAATCCAGCGACCGGAGAGGTGATCCACGAGTATGCCGAGCATGATGGCGGGGCCGTCGATCGCCTTCTGGTGCAGGCCAAAGGTGCGTTTGCGGTCTGGCGCGGTACGGTCATGGGGGATCGCTCGGCCCTGATGCGACGCGTGGCCGCGGTTCTGCGGGGGCGCAAGGGCGAGCTCGCGGAACTGATGACCCGCGAAATGGGCAAGCCGATTGTGTCGGCCGAGGGTGAGGTGGAAAAGTGCGCCATGAACTGCGATTTCTACGCCCAGCACGCCGCAGAGTTCCTGGCGGCCGAGCAGATCGGGTCGGATGCCGATTCCAGCTACGTCCGCTATGACCCGCTGGGGCCGGTATTTGCGATCATGCCTTGGAATTTCCCGTTATGGCAGGTGTTTCGATTTGCAGCACCAGCGCTGATGGCAGGGAATGTGGCCGTGGTCAAGCATGCCTCAAACGTGCCGGGTACAGCGCTGGCAATAGAGCAGGTATTCAGCCAGGCGGGATTCCCGACGGGGTGCTTTACGACGCTGCTGGTATCCTCGATTGAAGTGGAGCGGATCATTGCGCATCCGGCCATTGCCGCGGTGACGCTCACTGGATCGGAGCCGGCGGGAATTGCGGTGGCGACCGCGGCCGGGAAGAATCTGAAGAAGGCGGTACTGGAACTGGGCGGGTCAGACCCATTCATCGTGCTCCCGGATGCGAACGTCGAGGTGACCGCAAAAGCCGCGGCGGGAGCCCGGTGCATGAACTCCGGTCAGAGTTGCATCGCCGCGAAGCGGTTCATCATCGTCGAGCCGGGCAATGGGTTTGAGCATGCGTTCCGGCAGGCGATGTCGCGGCTGAAGACCGGCGATCCGATGCAGCGCGACACGGATGTCGGCCCGCTCGCACGCGAGGACCTGGTCGACATCCTGCAGGATCAGGTGAATCGCTCGGTGGCGGCCGGCGCCAAGCTGCTGCTGGGTGGTGAGCGATTGAGCGGACGCGGCTGCTACTATCCGCCCACCGTATTGAGCGATGTCCGGCCGGGCATGGCCGTCTTCGATGAGGAGACATTCGGGCCGGTGGCGGCCGTCATCCGTGCCGCAAGTGTGGATCATGCCATCGAGCTTGCCAATCTCTCACCCTATGGCCTGGGCGCCAGCGTCTGGACCAGGGATACGAAGCGAGCAGAGGAGATCGCAGCGAGAATCGACGCTGGCCAAGTCTTCATCAATGGCATTGTCAAGTCCGATCCGCGACTGCCTTTTGGGGGCATCAAACGCAGTGGTTACGGTCGGGAACTCTCCGCCGTCGGAATCCGCGAGTTCACGAACATGAAGACGGTATGGGTGAGGAAGTAGAGCCGGTGACCCCACCGGCGGCATAGGGACACCACAGCAAGTTCAACATCTCAGTGACCTCTTGCCGGCGGAAGTACCTCGCCGTGATGTGCTGCTTCCGCGCTCGGTTCACGACCGGTGAGGTCACCGGCCCTACTATCCCCCATGCCGCACACCAACGCACTTGCTGGTGAGACTTCACCTTACCTGCTGCAACATGCGCACAATCCGGTGGACTGGCATCCCTGGGGATCTGAAGCGCTCAAACTGGCAAAGGACACCAACAAGCCGATCTTCCTCTCCGTAGGCTACAGCACCTGTTACTGGTGCCATGTCATGGAACGTGAGAGTTTTGAGAATGAGGCGACCGCGGCTGAGTTGAACGCAGCTTTTGTGCCGATCAAGGTGGACCGCGAGGAGCGGCCGGACATTGACCAGCTCTACATGACTGCGGTGCAGTTGATGACGCGCTCGGGCGGGTGGCCGATGAGCGTGTTCCTCACGCCCGATGGCCGGCCGTTCTATGGGGGAACCTATTTCGCGCCGGATGACTATGGCGGCCGGCCGGGATTTCCCTCCTTGCTACGCTCGATTGCCGATGCCTGGGCATCACGTCGCGATGAGGTGGAGAAGGCGGCCGACAGCATGATCGACGCGGTGACGCGCTTCTCTCTGCCGGGCGGAGCGGAGATGCCACTGACAATCGATGTTGCCATGATCGACAACATCGTCGGCCGGTCGGTCAGCGACTATGACAAGAAATACGGCGGCTTCGGCACAGCACCGAAGTTTCCGCGCGAGACCTTGCTTGACCTGCTCCTGGCATACTGCCAGCACGCGCCGACGGATGCGCCCGCGAAGGCGGAGATCGGCAAGATGCTCGCCCATACGCTGGAGATGATGGCGCGCGGCGGGATCCGCGACCACCTTGGCGGCGGCTTTCACCGCTATTCGACCGATGCCTACTGGCTGGTGCCCCACTTTGAGATCATGCTCTATGACAATGCGATGCTGCTGGGGATCTACGCCCAGGCGGCGAAGCAGTTTGGCCGACCGGATCTCGCGGCCGTCGCCCGCGGGATTGGAGATTTCATCCTGCGCAGCATGACCGGGCCTGAAGGGCAGTTCTATACCGCTCTGGATGCTGAGACGGACCACCGTGAGGGCGAACCGTATCTGTGGACGCGCGAGCAGATCGGCGAATTGCTCAGTGAACGTGAAGCTGCACACTTCAATCGCGTCTATGGTGTGGATCGCGGAGAGAACTTCGCCGATCCGCACCATGGCAGTGGCGAAGCGGATCGCAACGTGCTGTTTGTGCCGCAACCGCTGAACGAGGTCGCACGCCAGCTTGGGATGACAGCCGCTGATATCGAAGCTCAGCTTGCGCCAATGCGGGCGAAACTGCTGGCCGCGCGGAACGAACGCAAGCAGCCGATGCTCGATACCAAAGTGCTGACGAGTTGGAATGCTTTGATGATCCGAGGCCTGGCGCAGGCCGGCCGATTGCTGGGGGAGACGAGGTACATCGCTGCTGCCGAGGAGGCGATGCGTTTCCTGATGCGATGCCATCGCAGCGACGATGGCGGGTTCTGGCGATGCAGCCGGGACGGGAAGGCGAAGGTGGCCGGCTTCCTTGATGACTATGCCTATGTCGCCCAGGCCCTGCTGGAGTTGCACCACGCTACAGGATCCGGAAGCTGGAAATCCGAAGCGGAGGCGGTGGTGACTCAGATGCAACGGCGCTTTGCCTCGCCGGCCGGGGCGTTCTACTTCAGCGATGCCGGTCACGGCGATTTGCTGGTCCGTCAGGCTGTAGCGGCCGATTCTCCGTTACCATCGGGCAACGCGGTGGCTGCCCAGGTACTGATAGAGCTTGGACATACTGAGGCATCGTCCGGGATCGTCAGCGCCTTTGCCGATGCCATCGACAAGCAGGGCGAGGCACACAGCGCGCTGGTGCAGGCAGCGATGGAGACGATCGCACGCAGTGGCCCGATTGCCGTCCCCCCGCGCGATCTGACGCGTGAACTGCGCGAGTTGCAGCGCCAGGAAGTCGTTACGGCCAAGGCTTGGCGCAAGGGCTCGCATCAGATCATCGTTGAGATCTCCGTACCCGCAGGCTATCACATCAACGCCGACGAAGTTCCTCCGGGACTCTATCCCACGCGCCTGACGATCCACGGTCATCAGGGGCGCATCACCTATCCCCCTGCCACCCAGATCCTGCGATTGCCCGATGGGCAAGAGGTCGGCGTTTATTCCGGCCAGGTGGACGTCATGATCGATCTGCCCGAGCTGGCCGAGCACGTGAAGATGATCCTGCGATTCCAGCCCTGTTCCGATTCTGCATGTCTGGAGGCGCGGGTCCTTGAACTCGAAGCGTGAGCAGAAGGCCCAGCCAATGCAAAAGGAAAACCGATCCCCATCAGGGAGGATCGGTTTGTTTATTCTAGTTGAGTTGTTTCGATTCCGCGGTTAGACGGCGCTGGCAATGTACGGGAGAAGACCGATGAAGCGAGCCCGCTTCACAGCCTGGGCGAGCATGCGCTGCTCCATCGCGGTGGCACCGGTGCGCTTGCGGGAGAGGATCTTGCCATTGTTGGAGATCATCTTCTTCAGGGTCTCAGTGTCTTTATAGTCGATGAAGATCTTGCCCGAAGCGCTGGTACGGGTCGCCTGGATCTTCGGGCGCGAAAAGCTCTGGAACTTCTCACCCTTATTCTGCCTCTTGTCGTCACGGTCTCTGAAAGCCATTGTTCTTTTTTCCTCAGTTTTATGAAGGATGGGGGATTGTACATGCCATCTCGGATGATGCAAGCATGGGGAAAGCAGCAGCTAAGAACGGTAGAGCGATGGGCTAGCGCGGGAGAAGAGCGCAAGGGTGAGAGGGGTTGTGATAAGTGAGGCGAGGAGACACCTGCATAGCGCTATCTTCTGTTGGAGCATGAGGTTACGGGCCGCGCATCCATGGGCGAGACCAATAGCAAACGAAATGGTAGACTTCGCAGCCCTTGGCGTTGATCGCCATGGCCGTTTTGTCCGAATCAACCGGCCAAATACAGGACACCAAAGCATGAAAACAGTCGTCATTGGCGCCGGCAGCTATGTCTTTGCTCCCGGCGTGGTTCGCGAATTCATCCGCCATCAGCGTCACGATGATCAACTGGTGCTGGTCGATATTAACCTGCCTGCTGCCCAGGCACTGGCCGAAGCCGGGCAAACCATAGCGAGAGAGATCGGCTGCCGCGGTTCGATCACCGCCTCCGACCAGCGAGCAAAAGCCCTCGCCACGGCCGATGTCGTCATCCTCTGCGCTGCTATCGCCGGCAAGGCTCGATGGAACGCCGATAAGAACCTGCTGATCGCCCACGGACTGCCCGGCCAGGCTCGCGAATGCGGCGGCCTTGGCGGCCTCGGCTACAGCCTGCGATCCATCAGCCTCGTTATGGGCGTTGCCGCCGACATCCGACGTCACTGCCCCAACGCCTGGCTGATGAATGTCACCAACCCCTTGCCACGCGTGGTCACGGCCGCCAACCGCTACGGCGGCGTGCGCGCACTGGGTTTCTGCAACGCCGCCTGTGGCGGCGCCAATGGTCAGGTCAAGCTCCAGAGACTGCTGGGACGGGCACCCGCGGACCTTCTCGTCCACACCGCCGGGCTAAACCACTTTGCCTGGTTGCTTTCCGTACGCGATGCCGCAGGTCAGGAACTCAAAGGTGTCGTCGAGTCCATGGCGCGTGACAGAAACCCGAAATTCGCCACCGGATTTGGCGACCCGGATCGCATCGCCCGCTGGCTCGACCTTTACGGCGCCGTCGCCTGTTCCGGAGCCGATCACCAGGCCGAATGGCTGGAAGATAACGCACCGGCGGAGTTGCAGGATGCTTTCCACGGCGACGAGAAGGAACGCATCTCGCGCAGCGAAACCATCAAAGCCATCGGGCATGGCAAGAGCGAGTGGAGGACAACCTACCCCGGCGGCTGGGATGCCGCCTTCAGCCCCTGGGAACACCCCTTTGAAGCCGCGATGGCGATCTGCGATCGCGCCGACCTCGATCTGGACATGATCAACCTGTCCAACAACGGGCACCTCCCAGAACTGCCGGCCGGGCGCATAGTCGAGGTCCCACTGGCCATCCGCAAAGGAGTGTTGACCAGAGTCCCCCTACCTCCCCTTCACCCCAAAACCGCGGCCATCCTCAATCGCGTGTCACAAGTCCACGAACTGATCGCCGAAGGCGCTGCCACTGGCAACCGCGCCCGCCTCCTCGAAGCCGTCCGCCTCGACCCCGCCGTCCCCCAAACCGACCAGGCAATGCGCGCCGCCGAAGCCATCATTGATGCCCAGACAGACTTACTTCCAGCGCTGGCTCATAAATAATGTGGCAAACCATCCTCCTCGACATTCTGGCGCCGATTCTGGTGATGATCGGCGTTGGCGCATGGGCGCAGTGGAAGTTCCGCCTCGACATCCCCACGCTCACGAAGCTCAACATCTATGTCTTCGTGCCAGCGTTCGTTTTCGCGAAGGTTGCCAGTTCGGCCCTGCCATGGGACCAGATGGGCGGCATTGGCATTATCTGCATTGTCCAGTGCCTGACACTCGGCGTGATTGTCTGGCCACTGTGTCGCCTGCTTCGCTTTGAGTACAAGACTTCCGCCGCAATTCTGATGGCGGTGATGTTCTACAACAGCGGCAACTATGGCCTGCCGCTGTCCGAGTTGGCATACCCCGGGCGCGGGGCGGCCGTTCAGACGTTCGTACTGCTGACTCAGAATGTTCTGACGTTCACGATCGGACTGACCATCGCCGGCTGGGCCGGAACCGGCGACCTGGTGCGCGGCATCCTGAAGATCCTGCGGATGCCGGTGCTGCCTACATTCACGGCCGCCCTGCTTGCCCGCTTGTACTGTCATGGCGACAGCAGCCGCCTGCCCACCGTCATTCGAGTTTCCACCGACTATCTCAGCGGCGCACTGGTTCCCTTTGCCCTGGCGACACTCGGGGCCCAACTGGCCAGTAAGCCGCGCTGGCCAAGCTGGAAGCCGATATCCACCGTCCTGATCCTTCGCCTGCTCTTTGGCCCGGTGCAGATGATCGCTCTGCTCTACGGCTTCCACCGGATGGGATGGAAGGCCACTGACCTGTGGAACGGGCCGCATCAGATTCTGATTGTGACCGCGGCCACGCCCACCGCGGTCAATACCCTGCTATTGACCATGGAATGCGGCGGCGACAGCGACCTTGCCGCCGACTGCGTTTTCTGGTCGACGGTGTTCTCGTGTATCACGATCCCAGTGTGGCTGGCCGCGGTACAGTACTACCTCCCCTGAGCGGTGCGCGCCACGACTTGCAGCATCCGCCACGGCGAAGTTTCCACCACGGCATACGATGGCAGACCCATTTCGCGCCAGATGCGGTAGCCATCCTCCTGGCTGATCGACGCCAGGAACAGGGCGATCACCGTTCCATGCGTCACGATAATCAGGTTTTCCTCCGGATGGCCGGCACACGTGGCTTCCAAGGCCGAGCGGAACCGCAGCAGCGCTGCATTCGCCGATTCCTCCCCCAGAACCACCTCATCCCTCCGCTTGAACACCTGCGCCATCAGGCTTAGGAAATCGCTGGTTCGCAAATGAGGAACCGTCCGTCGTTCATGCTCGTGCAGCCCCTCATGCATCTGCGCCGCAAGGGCCAGTTCCGCCGCAATCAATTGCCCGGTCTCAGATGCCTTGGGCTCAATGCTGGAGATGACCTGCGTGGCGCCGAACATCTTCAGCTCACCTGCCAGGGCCTTGGCCGACTCTCTGCCTGCCGCCGAGAGCGGCCACCGGTCAGCGCTTTTTCCCGGCACCACCACCGGCGCGGCATGTTTCACAAGCACGATCTGGCGCATATACATCCCTTCCATTTGCGTGAAGCGCTGGCACCGTCCGCCTACAGCCACGCCTTCCTCAACAGCAGCACCTTCATCCCCTGCGTCAAGATGCAGTACAGCAACAGCGTCAGCATAATCAGCGGCCAATACAGGCCCGGCAAGGGCACAAATCCCAGCCAGTGCGCCATTGGCGAATAGGGCAGAACGATCCCCGTCGCCATGATCGCCACTGTCGTCATCACCAGCGGCCAGCTTGCACGGCTCTGGATGAACGGAATGCGGTTGGTTCGGATAATGTGGATGATCAGCGTCTGCGTCAGCAGCGACTCGACAAACCAGCCTGTCTGGAACAGCGATGCCGCATAGGTCTTGCTCACATCGACAACGCCCGCGAACTGCGCTGCCAGGTTCGCCGGCGGAATCAACTTGTCGGCCAGGTACGTCTTAAAGACAAAAAGCATGATCAGGTAAGTCGTGTAGTCGAACACCGAGCTGCACGGACCAATCAACGTGATGAACCGCGCCAGCTTGCTCATCGACCACGGCATCGGCTTGCGGATCTGTTCAGGATCCACTTCATCAGTGGGAATCGGAACCTGCGAAAAATCGTACAGCAGATTGTTCGTCAGAATCTGCATCGGCAGCATCGGCAGGAACGGCACAAAGATACTGGCGCCCAGCACGCTGAACATGTTGCCGAAATTGGAACTGGCGCCCATCCGCACGTACTTGGTGATGTTGGCAAAAACCTTCCGCCCCTCCAGCACGCCCTCTTCCAGCACCAGCAGGCTCTTCTCCAGCAGGATCACATCTGCCGACTCCTTGGCAATATCCACCGCCGTATCCACCGAGATTCCCACATCGGCCGCCCGCAAAGCCGGAGCATCATTGATGCCATCACCCATGAAGCCAACGACGTGCCCCCGTCTCTGCAGCGCCTTGATGATCCTCTGTTTGTGTGCCGGCGAAAGGCGGGCAAACACATGCGATTCCTCGGCGACCTGCTCCAACTGCACATCCGATATCGATTCAATCTCTGATCCCAGCACCACGCGTTTGGTGTCCAGCCCCACATCGGTGCACACCTTCCTGCTGACCAGATCGTTATCACCGGTAAGCACCTTCACATCCACGCCGTATCTCTTCAAAGCCGCGATTGCAGGAGCAGCCGAATCCTTCGGCGGATCAAGAAACGCCACATACCCCTTGAGCACGAGTTTCTGCTCATCCTCCTTCGTGTATGCGGGCTTGGTTTCAACATCACGATACGCCACCGCCAGCACGCGGAACCCGTCAGCACTCAGCGAGCGATACTCCTCTTCGAGATCCTCAATCAGCACTGGGTCGATGTCGAATTGCTCTCCATTGATCTCAAAGCTGATGCAGCGCTCAAAAACCGCTTCGGGCGCCCCTTTCACCAGTATCCGCCGCCGATTCTCCGCCTTGTTCTCGATCACCACCGACATCATCTTCCGCTGGAAGTCGAACGGAATCTCATCGATTTTGCTCAAGGGGGCAAAGTGTTCTTTCGTCGCCACTTCCTCGTGATCCAGGATCGCGCGGTCCAACACATTCTTTAAGCCCGTCTGGTAGTAGCTGATCGTGTAGGCATCCAGCAGCACATCGTCGCTCTCTTCACGCGCTACATCGCAGTGTCGCTCCAGGATAACGTGATCGCGCGTCAGCGTGCCCGTCTTATCCGTGCACAGCACATCCATCGCGCCAAAGTTCTGGATCGAGGGCAGCTTCTTGACGATCACCTTTTTCCGCGACATCGCAATCGCGCCCTTGGACAGGCATACCGAAACGATCATCGGCAGCATCTCAGGAGTCAGGCCCACCGCCACCGCCACCGAGAAGAAGAATGCCTCGGTCCAGCTCCGGCTCTTCATCCATTCCCAAAACCCATTCGCGGCCGCCGCCTTCACCGGGTCCCCTTTGGTCAGGACATTGATGATGAACACCAGCGGCACCATCACCGCCATGAAGCGGATCATCATCCAGGTGAAATTCGCAATGCCTTTATCGAACGCCGTAGGCGGCGTTGTCTGCAGGATGGCCTTGGCCATGCCGCCCAGGTACGTCGTCGCGCCGGTCTCAACCACCACCGCCGTCGCCGAACCGCTCTCCACGCTGGTGCCCATGAAGCACAAATCCGGCATTTCCAGCGGCGTCTTGCCGATACTGCCATTCGTCGGCACATCGTTCTTCTCCACCGGCAGGGATTCGCCGGTCAGGCTCGCTTGCGCCACAAACAGATCCTTGCTCACCAGCAGCCGCAGATCACCGGGGATCATGTCCCCCGCCGCCAGCTTGACGATATCACCGGGAACCACATCTCCCAGTGGCACCTCGCGCGCTGCTCCCTCACGCAAGACCGTCGCCGTAACGCGAATCATTGCTTTGAGCTTGGCCGCCGCATTGTCGGCCTTGGCCTCCTGTACAAAGCGCAGCCCCACCCCCAGGACAACCATCGCCATCATGACCGTGCCGCCGCGCAGGTCTCCCGTCAGGTACATGACGACCGACAGGCACAGCAGCAGGATCACCAGGGGATTCACGCAGGCCTTGAAAAAGATATGCCACCACGACATCCCTTTTTCCGTGCCAACCGCATTTGGGCCGAAGCGTTCCAGCCGCTCGGCCGCTTCAGCATCCGTCAACCCCAGCGACCTTGTGCCCAGTCGCTCCAGAACTTCCGCCGCCGGCGACGGCGCAGCCGCAACCATCTGCGCTGAGACCCGCATCGGCCCGGCACTCTTCTTCCCGGACATCGCAGCTTGTGCTACTGCTAGATCACTGGGCATGCTCGTTCACCTGCGAAGTATTCCCTGTAATCGTCCACCGCGCCATACCGGCCGGACAACCCGAATAAGGAAAGTGCCCCCCGGAGTTTTCGGGAGGCACTTCTGCTTCAAATCAGGGCGAAAGGATTTGAACCTTCGACCCCCAGCACCCCATGCTGGTGCTCTAACCAAGCTGAGCTACGCCCTGGTTGAGCGAAGAAGTATAATCGCTTCCTTACCGATAGCAACCGCGCGTTGGTCTCGCGCCACCCTCGCCTCAAATTGCATTTCCTTCCTGCTGCGCGTAGGTTGACCGGCTTGGGCGCCAAGCCGAACCCGGTGCCCCGGAGTTCTCTCATCCGATGTGGTATTTCGCGTACGGATCCAACCTGAATCCCAAGGCCCTCGCCCAGTGGTGCCGGCATCACAATGTGAAGATGTCCAACATCAAAGGTGGCAAGCCCGCCGTCCTCGACAATTACCGCCTCTGCTTCCCCATCTACAGTGATTACTGGGGTGGCGGCATCGCCGACATCGTCTACGATCCCGGCAAATACGTCGCTGGCGCGCTCTATGACCTGAACGAAGCCGAATTGGCCATCCTCGACCAAAAGGTTGATCGCAAGCTCGATGCCGCCGGCCGTGAGGCCGGCGCCTACAGCCGCATCATCGTCACCGCCGCTCCCCTTGCCAAAGGCCCACCCGTCCAGGCCATCACCTACCAGGGCACCAACCCCGATCACATGCACATCGCCCCCACCCGTTACTACATGGACCTGCTTATCCAGGGCGCATGTGAATACGGCCTGTCCATGATGTGGGTTGCCTACCTGCAGAGTTTCGCCACCCAGGCCGGCCGTGACCCTCGAGTACCCAAACCCGATCCCGGGCGCTAATCGCCCGGCTTTCACCGGAGAAGACCATGCATCGTCTGCTTTTCATCCTGATCGCCGCAGCCGCGATAGTTTCCCTCTGCGGATGCCAGAAAGAGATCAAAGAGATCCGCTCGCCGCAGCAAGACCACACCACGCTTGCCGCCGCAAGCCTATAGGCTACAAGCCCCAAGGGCTTGGCACCACATCCTGATCGATATCGGCGTCGAATCTGCACTTGCCACTCTATTGTATCTTATGGTAATCTACTATTGTGATATTACATGATACACTATTGGATGTGTTAAAAGATCAGCCACAGGCGGTCGCCGGTGGCGCCGTCCAGCGCGCGATTCTCGGGAACATCCCTTCCCGCTCCGGACAGGTTCTGGTGCTTTCGGGCGTGCGACGATGCGGCAAGAGCGTTCTGCAGGCCCAGGTCATGCAACGCGATGGACACGGGGCGTACTGCAACTTCGAAGATACAAGGCTCTATGGACTTGGTCCCGAAGACTTCCCGGCGTTCATCCGCACTGTCGAAGATCTCGCCCCCAACAAAAACAAAGGCATATTCCTGGATGAAGTACAGGAGATACCGCGTTGGGAAATGCTCGTCCGTTCTCTGCTGGACCGTGGTCACCGTGTCTGCGTTACCGGCTCCAACGCATCGCTGCTCCATCGTGAATTGGGCAGCAAACTCACCGGCCGGCATCTTTCTTACGAGATCACGCCATTCTCCTATACCGAGTACCTGGCCTTCACCCGCGCCCATCGAGGCCGCAAGTCGTTGGAGGACTATCTTGCCGCCGGCGGTTTTCCCATCTACCTGCAGGAACGCGACCCCCGTATCCTGCAGGAATTGCTCCGCGATATCGTCCAGCGGGATATCGTAACACGCTATGGCATAAGGGATGTTCGACCTCTGATGAATCTGACGCTGTTCCTGATGTGCAACACTGGTCAGCCCCTTTCGCTTCAGAAGCTCAGAAAATCCCTGCAGATATCGACGGTGGCGCAGACTTCTCGTCTCATCGGCTTTCTGCTCGATTCGTACTTGTTTGCTGGCGTGCAGAAGTTCAGCCCGGCGTTTCGGCAGCGAATCATCACGCCGGCGAAGTATTACGCCGTGGACAATGGTCTGCGCCAGACCAACTCCCCGCAGCAAACCCATGATCTGGGCCATCGACTGGAGAACGCCGTCTATCATTGCTTGCGCCGACGAAGCCAAAATGTTTGGTATGCGGGAGAGAAGGACCTATGGGAATGCGATTTCGTAACCGATGATCTGTGCATTCAGGCCTGCGCTCAGGTCACTCCCGAAAACATGGCGCGCGAAGCGAACGGCGTAACCATGGCAACAAAACTGCCCGGCAAGCGGACGCCCATGATCCTTACTCTGGACCAGGATGACCTTCTGCATCACGATGATCGCCAGATTGAGGTACTATCCGCCTGGAAATGGCTGGATTGAGCTGCCCCCGTCAATGCCCGACGTACTTGGCCACCATCATCCGCGCCACGGCCAGATCATCCGTGCCGCTTACAATCACCCGGCCATCCCAGAAGACGCTCAGGGCCAAATCCTTCTGCTCCGCCGGCTCAAAGCGAAGGAACACCTCGTGTGCATGCACGACTCCCGATGACGTCAGACGCGTCGCCAATGCCCGCAGATCAACCTGCGCCTCCTCTTTACTCGCCGGCCGAATCTGTACCGCATTACGCCCGCAGAGACTCTCCGCATCCAACCGCATCGGCCGGTTCAGAAACTCGTACTCCCTCTTGCCGCAACAGATGCAATCCTCCCGCCGAGCGATCGCTGTCCCAATGGCGCGAAACCGCATTAACCACACATCCAGCGCCAAGAGCCCTTCGGGCACTTCGCCGCTGACGATCAGCCGGATCGCCACCGCCGCCTGCAGCGCCCCTACCACCGCGGCCGCCGCACCCAACACACCCGCCGTATCGCAAGTGGCGACCTCTCCCGGACCCGGCGGCTCGGGATAGATGCAGCGCAGGCAAGGAGTCTGCCCAGGCACCACTCCCATCACCCTTCCCTCGACGCCCACGCACGCCCCATAGATCCATGGAATGCCCTCGCGAACTGCCAAGTCATTCACCAAATAGCGCGTGCCGGCATTATCCGTCCCATCCAGAATCACCGTCGGCCGAAACCCCCGCTCGCTCGCGATCTCCTGGACGTTTCCCGAATGCACATCCGCCACCACCGGCTCAATCGTGACCGTGGAGTTCACCTGTGTAAGCCACTTCGCTGCCGCGATCGCCTTGGGCGTCTGCTCCCTGGCATCCTCTTCGGTGAAGAGCACCTGTCTCTGCAAGTTGGTAAGGTCGACCAGATCGCGATCCACCAGCCGCAGTCGGCCCACCCCGCCGCGTACCAACTGCTGGGCAATATTGCACCCCAGTGCCCCACAGCCGATCAGCAGAACCTGCGCCTGCGACAGGCGCATCTGCCCGGCTGCCTGAATCTCAGGAAGCAGAGTCTGCCGGTGATATCGATCCGCAATATGGGCCATTGGCGTAATGTCGTGCAGGGCATTATATTGCCTCGCCTGACTTGATGAAGGAGACCGTAATGGCAGTTGATACGCAACAGATTATGGACGCGGCCGAGAAGCTTGGGAAGATGGTCGCCGAGCACCCGGCCGTTGCCCGCTACCAGGCGGCCCAGAAGGCCGTTGCCGACGATCCCGACGCTGGAAGAATGCTGCAGGACTTCGACAAGGCCCTGGAAAAGCTCGGCCGCCAGGAACAGTCGGGCATGCCCGTAACCGATGCCCAGCGGCAACAGCTTGAAACACTGCAGTCGCGGATCGTCTCGCACATCAAGGTGAAGAACCTGAACCTGGCCCAAGTCGATTTCGTTGATCTGCTTCGCAAGGTCAATCAGCTCATCCAAAAGCCCCTCACCCCGCAGCAGTCCCAGCAGGCGGCAGGTCAGCCCGCCGCGCCCCCCGCTGTCCCCGGCCCGCGTCTGGCGAACTACTAGCGCATGGATTGACCCGACTCCACCCGTCCGCAAATTGCGGTCGGCGGCTCATGATCCAGGCGGCACCGCACACACGTTGACGGCCAGACCAGCGTACAATTGGCGGGGGTAGGTGCTTGCCGCTGTCGGGATCGCTTGTATATTGCCCTTGAATGCTTGGGGGCGGTCCCCGAGCGTCCTGAGAACCGCGAAACGCGCGGTTGATCCGTTAACCGATGAGTCTTGAAATCCTATGAGCCTGCAACTTAAAAAAGACTTTGCGTATTCACTGATCGTGCCAACCAGCATGGGCGTCAGAATCACTCCTGCCAGCGGGCAGCCCGTCCATAGCAGTGACACTTTTCACATGCAGGCGACCAGCGCCGAAACCAACGTAGCCAGCATTTCCTCCTACCTCGGCCTGCCGGTCAAGGTATTGACGACGTTCGTGAAGGACAGCCCTATTGCTCAGTTCATCAAGAGCAACCTGCTGAGCCGTCACATGACCTACGAAGGCCCCGAAGTTCCACAGGGCAACCCTTGGGGCTATCGCCACCAGTTCAACATCGCCGACAGCGGCTTTGGAACCCGTGGCCCCCGCGTCATGAACGACCGCGCCGGCGAGGTGGGCCGTACGTTGAATGTGAAAGACTTTGATCTGGAACGGATATTTGGCAAGGAGGGCGTTCAGATTCTTCACCTGTCCGGTTTGATCGGCGCCCTTTCGCCTGAGACCAGTGAATTCTGTCTGCAGTTGGCCCGCTTTGCCAAAAAGTACGGCACCCGCATTTCTTTCGATCTGAACTATCGCGCCTCGTTCTGGAAAGGACGCCAGGCGGAACTGCGTAAGATGTTCACCGAAATCGCGTCCATAGCCGACATCCTCATCGGCAATGAAGAGGATTTCCAGCTCTGTCTGGGCATTGAAGGCCCGGAGGCGGGTGGAAAAGGAATCGGAACCGAGATTGAAGGCTTCAAAGGGATGATCGGCCGCGTCAAGAAAGCCTTCCCCAATGCTTCTGTGTTCGCCACCACCTTGCGTCAGGTGATCAGTTCCAACGAACACCTGTGGGGCGCCATCATGCTCGAAGGCGACAACTGGCACGTCATCGAGCCCAGAAAGATCGGGGTCCTCGACCGGATCGGCGGCGGGGATGCTTTTGTAGGCGGGTTGCTTTACGCCATTCTCAAAGGATGGGAGCCGGCGAAATGGCCGCAATTCGGCTGGGCCACCGGCGCCTTGGCGACAACGTTCCTAACCGACTACGCTCAGCCTGCTGACGAAGAGATGGTTTGGAGCATCTGGAATGGAAACGCCAGAGTAAGAAGATAAATCGTATGATGTTCTACGAAATCGGTTCTGTCGGTCACGAGTTAAGTGCTGGCGACCTGAAAAAAGGGTTGTTTGCGGCGTTGGACAAAATGGGACGCCGGAACAAGGTTCTGGCCATACCTCCTGATTACACCCGGTTCCCCAGCCGGGCCGGAGAACTGACCGAGTTCACCTGGCAGTACTTTGGCCCGCGCCTGACTGATGTGCTTCCGGCACTGGGAACCCATACCCCCATGTCCGCGCATCAAATTGCGCACATGTTTGGATCCATGCCCGCTTCGCTGATCCGCGAACATGATTGGCGGAACGATGTCGTGACTCTGGGAGAAGTCCCCGCCGCGTTTGTCAAAGATGTTTCCGGCGGCGCGGTTGATTTTCCATGGCCGGCCCAGGTCAACAAACTGCTGGTCAACGGGAAATACGACCTGATTCTTTCCATCGGCCAGGTCGTTCCCCACGAAGTGGTGGGAATGGCCAACTACAACAAGAATATCTTTGTTGGCACTGGCGGCGTGGAAGGGATCAACAAGAGCCATTTCATCGGCGCTGTCTATGGCATGGAAAAGATGATGGGACGGGCCGATACCCCCGTCCGCAGGATCTTTAACTATGCTTCTGAGCATTTCTCCAAACACCTGCCCATTGTCTACGTGCAGACCGTGGTAGGGCTGGACAAGACCGATGGCAAGATCAAGACCCGCGGCCTGTTTGTTGGCGACGATTTTGAGGTCTTCGACAAGGCCGCCAAGCTGGCCCTGCTCGTGAACTTCGACATGCTCGAAAAGCCGCTGAAGAAAGTCGTGGTCTATCTCGATCCCGCCGAGTTCAAGAGTACCTGGCTGGGGAATAAATCCGTTTACCGAACCCGCATGGCCATTGCTGATGCCGGTGAACTGATCGTCCTGGCGCCGGGCCTAAAGGAGTTTGGCGAGGATAAGGAGATCGACCGCCTCATCAGGAAATATGGCTATTTCGGGACCCCGGCAACTCTAAAGGCGTGCAAAGAAAACCAGGAACTGCGCGACAACTTGAGCGCGGCGGCTCATCTCATCCATGGCTCCTCGGAAGGCCGTTTCACCATCACGTATTGTCCCGGTGGCGGTGCGGCGAATCTGACGAAACAGGAGATTGAAGCGGTTGGTTTCAAGTATGCCAATCTGGAAAACATGACCCGGATATACAACCCAAAGGTGCTGAAGAACGGTTTCAACACCATGCCCAGCGGAGAAGAGATCTATTACATCTCCAATCCCGCCCTGGGTTTGTGGGCCTTTAAGGACCGATTCAACTATTGAGCTTAGCACGTCGGCCCTCGGGCCTGCGTTGCACTCTTATACGAACAACCACACAGGGATTACCATGCCAGTTGCCAGTTCCACACGCGCGCGTCAAGAGATCGAGTCGGACTTCAAGCCCCTGCGCGGTAAGGATCCGACGAAGGCGCGGTTCCTCGCGCTGGGCAATGGGCGCGTGCTGCTTGCGCTGTTCTCGAAAGTTTTCGGCATGGGTCCCGTCGTGATGGCGCAGACTTTCGGGGCCAATGTCTCGGAACTGATGAAGACCACAAGTGGCGACTACGATGTCGTCCACATGTCTGGCGATCGCAAGCGCAAAAACGTCGCCACCGTTATGTCGGTAGCCGCGACCGGAACGATCCATGATGAAGAGGGCTTGCAGCAGCTTCTAAAGCTCATCGACAAGATGAATCCGCCGGATGACTATCTGATCATGCCCTATGGCGTGACCGACGGTGTGCTGGTGCAGGGCGCGAATCTTTCCAGCGCTGATCTGGCGAACCCGGCGCCTGGCTCCAGGCTCGAAGATGACAAAGGCAAATACATCCGCGATCTCTACCGGATCGTGGAGAAGCTTCTGCAAACCAAGCCCAAGCTCAAGATATCCATCATCAACACGGATAATAAGGATGGCAACGGCACGCTGATCACGGACATGCTGCTGAAGATTGCCTCCATCCGCAATCCGGCGATGACCGACCAGATCAAGGCTCGCGTCAGGGCCCACGAAACGATGGTGGATCTGATCGCCAATCCGTACAAGGACGATGCGGGCAAAATGAATCTGGCGGTTCCGGAAGTCGAGGAGAATCTGCCCAAGGAACACGTCGTCCTGGAAGATTCCGAAGGCTTTATTCCGGCCAAGGTGGCCGCCGAGCTCGAAGCCAATGGCTTCATCATCGCCCGTGAGAAGGACTCGGTCATCAAGAAGTACCACCCCAAGAAGCTGCGCATCATGAATGCCAACCACACGGCGTTCGTAGCTGCCGCAGCGCTATCGGGGCATATCAATACGGGAAGCGCCGTCCAGGATCCGGCCATCGACCGGTATCTCCGGCAGCTCTATGTGAAAGACTTTACTGTCATTGCCGACGAACTGCACATCGACCGCCAGAGCCTCGACCAGGCCTTTGGCGAATGGATGCGCAGGATCAACCGCGTTCACAGCACATTCTGGATTGCGATGAACTTCCCTTCCAAGGCGGTGATCCGCTTTGTACCGACCATCCGGGCCCTTGTCGCGCGCGGCCGCACGCCATCCAAGGAAATGGCCTACGCGATTGCGTCCAACCTTCGCTATCTCACATGCACGCGCAAGTCGGCGGACCCGCTCAAGCCCGGCGTCTATATCGGCTTCCTCGACAAAGGCGTTTGCGTGCCCCAAGTCGATTACGAACGGATTGGTACGAACCCTGCGAATCAGCAAGGCGTGTTCATGACGGCGGAAGGCAACGAGTACGAATTCCGCTTCCCGAATGACCCGGCCATCATCGACAAGCTCGGCACGCTGATCGGTACCTCCCAGAAAGACGTTGAACAAGGCATCCGCGATGTCCTTGGCAGAATCGGCGCCACCAACAAAGAGAAGAACAACGGCCCGATCGTGACAATGCCAGAGCTCGAGCCCTTCATCCAGAACATTGTCGATATGTACTATCAGATGGTGCGGTCCCAGGACCGCCGCACCGCGATGCAGGTGCTACAGAACTCCGTCCTGGCCGGCTGTCCGTGCTGTGGAAACTAAACGCCCCGGATGTCGGTATCATCGATGATGAGTCGACATCCAGGGCGTCCACGTGGCACCCGCGCGGGTCAGCCACGGCTCACTTTTTCTTCTTGCCGAAGAGATCGATCAGGCCTTTAACCTCATCCGCTGCATTGGGCTTCTGTGCCGCAGGCTGCGATGTTGCCTGCGCGGGTTGCCCGGGTTGCGCGGGCGCGGGCTGACCTGCCTGCGCCGGCTGCGCGGGTTGAGCCGGAGCCGCCTTGGGTTGACCTATAAGCCCGCCCGGTCCTGAACTCGCCCCACCAAGCAGCCGCTTCTGCAACTGTTGCTGGGCAATCGGCGCAATAAGCGACTTGATGTCGGTGTTCAGTTTCAACGCATTCGCCGGACCGGCGAACCTCACATCAATGGTCGGCGGCAGATCGTCGGCCGCCAGTTTCAACCCACCAACCTTGCTCAACAGCGGTGCGGCCAGGGTGTTTGGCAGCGCGAGCTTAAGGTAATTGTAGTAGTTATCCGCCAGCCGCATGTCCCCCTCCACCGGCAATCTCAGTGTCTGGTTGATCGGCAGCGTCACCTTCTGCTGACATCGTCCCTGTTGCAGACCGACCGTGGCCTGCAGATCGCCGGCGACCTGCGTAGATCCACCGCTCCCGCCGCCACTAACCAGGTTCAGCAGAGTATCCAATCCACTGCCCGACAGACCCAAGCCATTGATATTGATGGCAAACTGGGCCACGCCATCATTCACCGGCTGGGTTGAGAACATCAACTGCCCCAGCGGCAGCTTGTCGCAACGCTGGCAAATGACATCCACCGAGCCTGTGGCGGCCCCAGTGACCGAAGCGAATATGGGCGACATGTACGCTCCCAACGATGAGGCCATCACCGGGTTCAACTGCAGCTTGCTGGCGATCGTCGAATTGCTGTCGATGTTCACGCGTGGCTCAGCGCTTTTCAGGTCAATGCTCGCCTTGGACAGATCAATTGTGCCCTGGTTGCATGCCAGCGGCGTCGCCGCCTTATCCGCATACACAAACTTCACCACGCCATCTTTGAGCGTGAACGGAATGACTCCCGAGAGCGTGACACCATACTTCTTCCAGTCCACGCTCTCGATCGGCAGATCTCCCCCGCCCGTTACCAGCTTGATCGCCTCGCCATACGGCCGATTGGTCGGGAAGCTACCGCCAAAGGTGATATGACTGGTCTTCCGGCCGGTCACCACCAATTGCCCAATCGACGTCTGCTTCTCCGGAGGCATCATCGCATAGATGATCGGCCAGATCTTGCCCAGATCCGGCGTCAGATCGACGACGCCGTTCTCCAGTTTATTCTCCGCCCCGTACTGCGACACCTTTACCGACGCCTTCAGATCGAGCAGCCCGCTGGCCGACGTGATCTGCGTATTATCCACCGCCAGCACCTTCGCATTGGGGTCCACGCTCACGTGCCCGACCATCGCCAGCTTGGGCTCTTCGACAACGGTCTTGGCTCCCTGGCTCACCTTCAGCGACTCAATCTGCCCGTCAAAGTCCGCAACCACCGCCTTCTGTACCAGCGCGATCTTCGGCTTGAAAGTCAGCATTCCCGTCATCGCATACGCGTCCGGCGAGCTCTTCCCTGCTAGCGCCATCACCTTGGCGATGTCCGCCTTCAGCAGCAGTTCCCCGCCGATCTGCACGCCAGCCGGAACTTCCTTGCCGGCAAACGCTGCCATCAGCGCAGGCACATCGCTTATTACCAGCGGCTGGACCAGCGATACATCCGCAAAATCCGTCTTGCCATCGAGCTGGTCCACTCGGACCATCTTGAGCCCCTGCGGCTTGCCGGGCTCCACCTCCATTGCCAGTTGCGCCTTGGTCGCAAGGTTAACAAGCTTGCCCTTTACATCGAGCGCTGTGCCAATCTGCGAGTTATCCCCTGAGACATCGGCCGTGGCATTAAGCCCGACGCGATCGCGATAGGCAGTTGTGCCAACAACATAGTCGAAATCGACCGAAGATTCGGTAACGGCAGTCTTCAGATGGCCATCGGGTGCAATCTCCACGGCGACATTGCCGATGAACATTCCGCTCTTGAGCCCCTCAGGCGACGCTCCTTGTGTGGGTGCCGGTGTCCCGGAGAATTGCTGCCCAACCGTCTGCAGCGCCCCCAGATCCGCACTCACCGCCAGCCTGATTGCGCCGCTCACGCCGCGCTTGCCCGACATCGTCAGATCTGCCGTAGATCCCTCCGGAAGCGACATCTGCGCTAGCGGCTTCTCCTTGCCGGCCGTCACACTCAGGCTGGTCAGATGCAGTTTCTTTTCTGCCGTCTGGAAACTGCCCGACATGATGATCGTTGCCGCCTGATCCAGCAGAACCTTCGCCGCCTGGCCCGGCGCACCTTCGAGCAACCGGCCGCTGGCCTCAATCCGCGCTGGCTCACTGATGGTAAGTGTATTGTCGCGGAACAGCGTACGCACCGAGATCAGCACATTGGCATCTTCAAGCCGTCGCGGCAGTGGCGCCACATTCGCTGCTGCTGTCTGGGTTGCTGCTGCCTTGGCACCTGCGGCAGCCGGGGCCGCCGGCAGATTCACTCCCACACCCGCCAACTGCACGCGCACCGTCGATTCCAGCACATTCGCTTCAGGCTGGCGATTGACCACATTCAGGGTCAGCTTCCCGCCGCGAATCATCGAAAGATCCACAATCGAGCCCAGATCATCGCGCAGCTTCACCAGGTCGCACTCACCCTGGGCATTGGTCGCATAAATCGTCGAGCCCTTCGCATTGAGCGTCAGGAACGAGCTGGTGATGTTCACCATCAGATCACGAATATCGCCCGCTCCGGCCTTGGCATTGGGAATCGTCGCGCCCGCATCCACCATCAGCGGCTGCAGCGGACCGATCTTCTTGCCGTTCTGCACGGCCGCCAGGTCGCGCAGTGCAATCGGCGCCTGCACGCGCAGCCCACCCTTGCCCAGCGTTGCATTAACCTGCACATCAAGCTTGCCGGATGACACCTCCACGCCTTGCTGCAACTTCACTGCGTTCCGCAGGCTGTTCAGCACCACGGCCAGATCCGGCACTTCCACGGCCACCTTCACGGCACCATCTTGCGTAACCTCCTGCCCATTGCCAAACTGCTTCAGGCTGGCTACCGGCAGATCTCCGCTAACATTCACCTTCGCCTGATCCAACACCACGCCAATCTGGTTGATAGCCACTCGCATGGCATCGCCCTGGCCATTCAATGCCACATCAATCGGAATTCGAAGTTGTTTGCTTACGATCTGGTCTTTGCCCAACATCGCCATCACGTTGGTCGCCGAAAACTCGCCCTTTACCGCACCTTCCATCGGCCGCGGCATCGTCGCATCAATCTGTCCTGAGAGTATCCCCTTCGCCCCCAGTCGCGCACCCTGCGGCCCCGCAAGCCCCGCCACCTGCCCGATATCCAACCCACTCACCTTCACTTGTGCCTGTCCCGTTAGCTGCGATACATCCACCGCGCCCGCCTTCAACCCGTTCACCGTCGCACTGACGCCGATGGTCGCCGGAGCCGCCGCACCGCTCTGCGTCAGCGCCAGATTCACATCACACTTCGCCGGCCCGCCGCCCGGAGCCACGCTCGCATCAATCTGTCCCGACAGCATTCCCTTCACCCCCAGTTCCGCGCCCTGCACGCTGGCAATCTCCGCCATCTGATCAAGATCCAGCCCGCTAATCTTCACCTGCGCCTGCCCGGTGAGCTGCGCATAATCCACCGTTCCCGCTTTCAGCCCATTCACCGTTGCACTGACCGTAATTGTGGCCGGAGCAGCAGCGCCCGGCTGTGCTACCACCAGGTTCACGTCACACTTGGCCGGCCCGCCACCCGGCGGCAGAACCACCTGCAAGGTGCTGCTCTTATCGAGCGCAATCGTCGCGCCCTTGCCACCTTTGCCCTGGAACGTCACGCGCCCGCCGATGTGCTCGATCTTCACTGATGCACTGGCGTCGGGCATATCGAATGTCGTCTTGCCCGGCTGACTCGGTGGTGGCGCGATGGCAACCGGCCCCGCCGCGGCCTTGGCATCCTCGGCCGCCGGCACGAGCGCATCAACGGTCACGTCCGGGATAACGATCTCCCCGGCGTGCAGATTCATCTGAACCAACTGCATCAACGTCACCGGCGTGGTCACACCACTGACCTCTACCAGCTTGCGCCCCTTCTCGTCGGTATACGAAATCCCGTGCACGCTCGCCCCCGAGAACCATCCCAGCGACCAGTCCTCCACCGCCAGCTTCCCTGGCATGCTGGCGTTAATCTTCGTCAGCGCATAGCTGCGTGCCGGTGATGTACTTGCGATTGTCGGAAGCAATAGAACCAGCAGCACCAGCAATATCAGCAGCGCCACCGGGATCTTCCACCACAACCCGCGCCGCTTTCGCGCTGCTGGCTTGCCCGAAGTCGAACCTGAATCCGCCGCTCTATTTTGGTCGCTCATGTTTCCTCTTCCTTAGGAAGGATACTATACCGCACATTGTACTCCGATACTGCTGGCGATATTTCCCACGCCTTTTCGCGCGGGGCAAGCCAATGCTCGTTGCCACCTCATCCACAGACCCTATAGTGTCGCTATGCGGACGCCCTCCACTGCGGACAACCAGCAGAATCCGGATGAACCGGTCTCGTCATCGCTCACATCGCAGCATCGCAAAACCATTCTCGCCATCGAGAACCTCTGTGTCTCCTACGGCGCCATCCAGGCCCTTCACGGCGTCAAACTTTCGGTGATGGAAGGGGAGATTGTGACGCTGATTGGTTCCAACGGCGCGGGCAAGACAACCCTGCTGCGCACGATCTCCGGCCTGCTCAAACCTTCCGCCGGCGGCATCGTCTGGGATCACCAGCACAACCTCGTCGGCCGCTTGCCCCACGAGATCGTCAAGCTCGGCCTTTCTCATTGCCCCGAAGGCCGACAGGTCTTCCCGCAGATGACCGTGCTGGAGAACCTGCACCTGGGCGCATATCAGCAGCATGACCGTCCCGCGATCCACAGCAATATCGAACGCTGCTACGACCTCTTCCCCATTCTCAAAGAACGCTCCGCCCAGCGCGCCGGCACCCTCTCCGGCGGCGAACAGCAGATGCTCGCCATCGGCCGGGCCTTGATGGCCAAACCTCGTCTGCTCCTGCTTGATGAACCATCGCTGGGCCTTGCTCCCCTGGTCGTCCAGAAGATCTTCGCCATCATCCGCAAAATCAACGAGGAGGGAACCACCATCTTCCTCGTTGAGCAGAACGCCCATATGGCCCTGCAGGTTGCCCATCGCGGCTACGTCCTGCAGACCGGCCAGATCATCATGGAAGACGCCGCCGCCAATCTCCTCACCTGCCCCGAAGTCAAAGCCGCCTACCTGGGCGGATAAGCGCGAGACCTCTCCAGTTCTGAATCTCCAATCTGCTCTTCCCTCTTCCTCCCCTCCTTCCCCGCGAGCCGCCACCTGGCCCTAAAGCTCGCCTATCATTAGCCGTCGCGATCAGGGGTGTGTAATGAAAGATGGCATCAAAGCGTGGACAGGCGTCATACTGATCTTTCTAGTGGCCGCAGGTGCCTTCTGGTTTGCCAACAAGCCGATCAGAGAGCTTGACGAGCTTGAGAACCAAAGCCTCGCGTCAACATATGAGCGCCCCATTCCCAGGAACGCTCATACCGATCCTCAGTACGTCATGAACTTCTATCATGCCCTGGAGCGTGGGAACGCCAAGGCGGTTGAGCAGGCTATCGCTGACCACCCCGATCTGCCCATGCGGCGGTTTGGCAATGAGACTGCACTTCATGTCGCCGCAAGGTGCAATCAGCCGCAGCTCATCGATCTGCTCCTGGAGCACAACCCCGACCTTGACGCCCGAGGCCAGTGGGGTGGCACAGCGTTACACTGGGCGTGCTGGTTTGGGAGCAAGGCGGGGCCGCCGAGCGCTTGATCGCCAACGGCTTCGATATCGAGGACAAGCATGATCTCTTCGGCTCTTCGCCCCTGCTCTGGGCGGCCCATGGGTCAGGTAACATCACCAACCCCAAAGGCGACTACGCCGGCACGGTCATGCTGCTGCTTTCCAAGGGAGCGGCCGCCGATACACACAACGCCGCTGGAGTGCCGGCCGTGGTGATGGCTTCATCAAAGATTGCTGAGATCCTGCGCGCCAACGGAGCCAAGCTCCCGACCACCAGACCATCCGCGGCCCTGACGACCTAACTGCCCAAGCGTTGCCCTCGGTCGAGCCGCAGTTATGATGCCACTATGCGATACGCCTTCATGACTTTCTCCGTTCCCCAAGCCACCCTGGAGCAGGCATTGGCCCTCGCCAAGAAGTACGGCTACGACGGAATCGAACCGCGTGCCGAGGCCAAGCACAGCCACGGGGTTGAGCTCTCCGCCTCCAAAGCGCAGCGCGCTGCGATCGGGAAGCAAGCCCAGGATGCGGGAATCGCCCTCGCGTGCGTAGCCACATCATGCACCTACGCCGACCCCGCGACCGCGGCCAGCAACACCCGCCTCACCCACGAGTACATCGACCTCGCCGCCGACGTGGGGGCGCCCTCCATCCGCGTCTTCGGCGGGAAGCTCGGCGGCGGGTGGACCCGCGAGCAGGCCATCGTCGAGGTTGCCAAGTCCCTGGCTTCGGTGGCCGACCATGCCGCGCAGCGCGGCGTCACCGTGTGCATGGAGACCCACGACGACTGGTGCGACCCCATACACGTGGCCGAGGTGATGCGAAGAGTGGCCAAACCTTCCATCGCAGTGACCTGGGACATCATGCACCCCGTGCGCGCCGCCGGGTATGCAATGGCCGCGGCGTACGAGCCCATCAAGCCCTGGATCCGGCACGTGCACTTCCACGATGGCACCATGGAGTTGAAGAAGTCCGTGTTCAAGCCCATCGGCACCGGTGCGATCGACCACGCCGCGGCCGTGGCGCTCCTCGCGGGGTCCGGCTACGCCGGCTTTCTCAGCGGCGAATGGATCAACTGGGAAATACCGCCGGAGCAGCACCTTCCCGACGAGATCGCGAAGATGAAAGCGTTCGAGAAGAAGCGATAGCGTTCAATCCGGCAGAATCTTGATCGGCTTATACCACATGCCCATCGTGCTCAGCGCAATCCCCGTAATCATCCAGAACCCCGCCGCCACCGCCTCACCGATGATCACCCCAATCATCGCCGGCCGCAGCCCCATATAGAGCCTGGCCCCGCCCCACTTCAGCGCAATCGTCCGCGCCAGCCATCCCAGGAAGATCGCGAACCAGAGCTGACCCAGCGGCCAGCTTCCCACGCACAGAAACCCCACCGGATGCACCGGCCACCACGGATAGCGTAACCGCATCATCGCCAGGGAAACCGTGATCGCCGCTCCAATCGCAAAATGCTTCGGCGGGCTGTAAGCAAGGTTATACCGATTGTTCACGTAGTCCTGCGTCGGGTTCGTCCAGTGCCCTGTTATCGCCCACGCGCCGGCGTAGTCGTTCACCGGCTTCGCATCCGGCTTCTTCTGCACCGCAAACTCATACTCCGTCCACAGCATCGACGAGAAGCTTGTCACGTATCCCACCACAAGCACGAGCGCAAACAGCAGGATCAGCTTTCGTCCCAGCTTGCGGGCCGATGCATCGTCAGAGGACATCGAAGTTCCGGAGAACGCCGTATTGTCCGTGATCTTGATCGCGTGGGTGCCAAATACCCCCCAGCTCTCGCGAACATCATGGTGCAGCGTCTCCATATGCCCGGACAGAAACGCCGTCTCCACCGTCGTCGGCCGCTGCCATCCCATGTATCCCAGCAGCCTCCAGTTGCGCGTGGGATAGAACGTCGACCCAGGCTGCAGCAACCCCGTCTCCGCCACGATCCGCGCCACAATGAACAGCCCGGCCACCACCGTTAGCGTTAACACCACCGACCCACCCAGGCTCGCGCCCGCCAGGTCCATCCAAGCCACCATGCCGGCAAGGCATGCCACAAAGCCCCAGAACGCCGTCCGGTACGAGAGATACCGCCCCTGCGGTTCGCCCGCCTGCGCTCCCCGAAAAGCCTGCCGCAGCACCATTGCCCAATGCTTTCGCCCAATCCACATCACAATGAAGATGTACGCACTTAATCCCCCGAACATCTGGTCCTCCTGCCCAGGCGTTTCCGGGTTGCCGGTCGTCCAACCCATCATCATCTTGTAGACTTGCCACGCTACAAAGCAGAACCACATCGAAAAGCTGACGGACCCGGGCAGAAAGTACGACACCCCCGCCGCCGTCAGATAAAAGTAGGCACTCTTAAGCTCGCCGTCGGCATACGCCCATGGCTCCTCGGTGAATACCCGCGTCAGGTCGAAGTTCAACGGGATCTCGGGGAAATACTTCGGCCAGTACACATACATCGCATTCCAGCAATGGATGATGAAGATCGTCCCGAAACAGACCCAGAACGCCGGCTTGGACATGGTGCTGTTCCACCACTTCCTCGGCGCCGGCGCCTCCACCAGCGCCAACTCGATCGTCGCCAGCGGAAACGGCAGCCGCTCGTTCTCATACCACTGCCGGCGCAGGATCGCGAACAGGAACATGAACGCGCCGTACAGCAGCCCGATGTAGATGCCCCAGGCAAACATCGGCCGCAGCCACGCCGTATAGGGCGGCCACCCTTCGCCCGTCCACCGGCCGGTATACCCCGTCACCACCGGATCGTTCATCCACTGCGACGGAGTAGTCCCCTGGAAATCCGGGTACAGCCACCTCGCCATCTTCACCGATTCCAGCAGTTTCAAGAGTTCAGCATCGCCGCGAGCCTGCCAGAAAGGGTACACCAGCGATGCCGGCAGATAGCGCATCAAGGCGCTCGATGGAATCGCACAGCCCACCAGCACCATGGAAAACGCCACACCCAGTTCGCCACTGGAGAGCGCATACCCCGGCGCAAAACGGCTCAATGGCCCATTGATCGCCACCGCGACCACAAAGAACATCAGCATCGCGCTCAGCGGCAGGTTATTGCCGATGACATACGTGTTCACCAGCACGTAGTCGTTATAGGGTGTGATCAGGCTGATGAGGATAACGCCGAAGAACCCCAGGACCACGCTGCGCCACGAGATCGGTTTTCGGGGTGCTGGATCAAGCATGTGCGCCAGCCAAGATACCGCAGCCAGCGCCCAAGTGCGACAACTGCGCCCCCGCGCATCGGCTTACGGTCTAAAGCTCAGGTTCTCCACGTGGTATTGCGTGGTCCGCCGGAAGAACGGCCAGACCGTTGTCGCTTCCGTAATCAGCCACGTCCCATCCGGCCGCTTGACCCACTTCTCCACGGTGGTATCCGAGTCGATCTCGCAATGATCAAGATCCATTTCCTTGAATGCCGCAACGGGAACCTTCCAGATCACCACATCGCGACCCTTAAATGGCCACGTTCCCTTCTCCCACTCAACCCGGCATGTCATATCCTGCGTGGGCATCGCCGGCCGGGTGGACGGCATCTTGCCTCGCACCACGATCCGCCGCGGCAGCCACCCTTCCTTCTCTGACAAGTAAGTTTCGCGGCATGTGCCGCTGGCCCATTCATCGCGAATCACCACGCACTGCTCCCCGCGGTACATTTTCCGCTGCAAGCTCACCGTCCCCTCAGCGAGAGATGCCAAAGCTCCGAATTGCGTCACCTGCCACAGCCCCGCCACCATCTCCTTGTCACCGGGATAACCTCGAATAAGTGGCCTGGGAGGCTGCGATACCATGGGTCTCCCATCCTCCGTCCAGATCTCCGACATCACCCACCCCTTCCCCTGGGGCTTCCTCTCGTACCGCCGAACGTTCACAGAGTCCGCAGGCTCCCCCCTCAAGATCGCCTCCGCCACATCCGCGCTGCCCCCGTCGTAACACCATTCCGCCCAGCGCGCCCGCCTGGGCTGATGCGTCTCAAAGACAAACGTTCCATACGCCATCGCCGGCTCGTTGTTGACCTTCTTGAGCTTCTCCACCAGCGCCACCGCCTCCGGCGTCCCGGTGACCTTCACCGGCTCCGGCCGCGAATGTGCACACCCCACCCCGGCCACCAAGCTCAACCCCAACAACGCCGCCCACGCAATCTGTCCGCGTCCCATCTTCCACTCCTTTGCCAATGATCTGTCTGCTTGCCAAGACGGTAACCGACCACGGTGTTGGGTCAATGTGCAAGGGTTACCGTTCACTTCTCGACCTGTTGCGCTGCTATCTCATCCATAGTCCAGAGAATCTCACCCTGCGCCGGCCATTCTTCAGGTACTTCTTCCGCAACACCATCGGGAAGTGCAAGGCAGACTTTCCCCGATGCTCGACCCAGAAGCACATGTCCCATTGATATGATAGCGACAACCACGCGATAGATGTCGTAGCGAACACCCTTGCGGTCGGCTTCGAGACCTATCTCATAGCGCAACACGTCCCCTTTGCCATCCGGATATGATGCCTTGCCCTCGATCTCGAACTCGGCCCTCCTCCCCTGCCACCTGGATTTGATGCCGTAGAACTGGCTGACAACGCCATACTCGCCGCCCATGCAGTCTATATCGAATGTGAGGATCTTCTTGTTTGGCGACCGGAGCCAGAAGCTCGGAACGGCCCACAAAGATATCTCGGCGCAGCAGTGCCCGCTGAACCGGTTCTGGTAGAACATGCTGATCCGGCAACAACCGTCCACCACGTCCACTACCGGGAAGAAACAAAGCCCTTCGCTCTCAAAGTAGGGAGCTGCTATGCTGGCCAGCAGGTCAGGGGCCCTGCTGTTGGGATACATCTCACCCAGGCATTCATCAGCTCTCCGCCACTCGACCGAACGATCGCTTCGTATCAAGTGCGCTCTCCCGACCACTCCTGCCCGCACCCAGGCGTACATGGTCGGCTCGTCTATCGGGCCAATCTCCTTGTTCCCGTGCTTGTAGAACCAGTTCGCCATAGCCGTTGCCCTCGCCTGCGTGAACGACCCGCCACGCGTCCACAGCATTGTACAGGCGAGACACCGCAGCAGCGATAATGCCCAGAGGTTCCTCAAGCTGGCGCGCACCACCGCCGCCACCTTCACCTTCGCCACCCCTTGGGCGGCAGAATCTCCTTCTTGAGGTCGCCCGGCACGCAGCTCTATTTCTCCGCGGCCTCCGCGGATTCTGGCTCGGGATAGAGAACCCAATCCCCCTTCGCCGGCAACATCGCCCAAGGAGTGGCTTTGTCCTCAACCCACACACCGCCATCATCCACGCCATCTTTGCCCAGACCATAAAGAAGGGGTCTGCCACCGACCAGCTTATATCGCAGCGGCGCACCAGTTGAGTGGTCCAGAGGCACCGCCGGCAGGTAGTGCGGAACAAGTTCGCTCAGATCAGTCGGATACGCACCTGTCTTGGCGTGCCACGCTTCCAGCGTCAGGGCCACCATCGCGGCCTCGTGCACAGCGCCGTACAGATCGAAACTCAGACTCGCCCTCTCAAACGATGGACCCAACATTGCGAGCAAGGCATATCGAGCGCCAGACAGAGATACCTTCGATTCCAGAAGGAACGCGTCGCTCTTGCTGCGCTCATACAGTTTCACCCATAGTGGCCGCTCGGCATCTTCCTGGGCCATTGCATAGAAGAGCTCGACTCGCTGCGTCAACTCCTTCCTTGAGGCCATCACAGCCGCGGCCGCCGGAAGGGCCAATGAATGCACTGCCATCAAGCCGGGTTGGTTTGGATTTGGAGTAATCCGAGAAAGGTAACTATTTACCGTGCCACGGCAGGATTATGACGAATCGGGCTGCGGCTTATCCGGGAAGTCAAAGGGCTGGTTGGCCCACGACGCCATCAGCATGTCCTTGTAGGTCTCCAGCAGCGGCAAGTCG
>Ga0209083_1000651_pt1 | contig 48815 bp, 38 predicted proteins | sample AM7aDNAmetaG_FD_184132 | JGI IMG/M metagenome (GOLD analysis project Ga0209083, IMG submission 184132) | Freshwater microbial communities from Finland to study Microbial Dark Matter (Phase II) - AM7a DNA metaG (SPAdes) (version 3) | ecosystem: Environmental > Aquatic > Freshwater > Lake ...
AAACACTTCCAAACGATTACGCTCTGTTCTTGACATACGAAGCTCATCCATCCGGCCGGTATACCCCGGCCTCAAGGGTGACACTTCTATTTGAGCTATGCCATGACAGTTCTACTCGCGCACAACACGAGCCCCACTTCGCCGCTTGCTGGCTTAGGCTGGGCGGGCTACACTGGTTCCTTCGCTGCAGCCTCACCCAGGTGGCAGACTCTACCCGCTATGTGGCGGGTGGGATGTCGGGCCTGCTCTTTGGCCTGGTTTGTCTGCCCCGTATGGAGCTTTATCCTATATGGCCAAGTCTGAGCCAATCGAAGTGGAAGCGACTGTTACCACCGCCCTGCCGAACGCGATGTTCAAGCTGAAACTGGATAACTCGAACCGCGAAATCCTCGGCATCGTCTCGGGCAAGATGCGCAAGCACTTCATCCGCATCCTCCCTGGCGACCGCGTGCGCGTGGAGCTCTCCCCCTACGACCTGACCAAGGGCCGCATCATCTTCCGGCAGAAATAGTCGCCCGCGCCCGCACCCGCGCTGCGGTATACTTGGGGGAGCATGCGATACCTGATCTGGGTCGGACTTCTTCTGGCTTGGGGTCTGTGGCTTGGCGGCTTGGCCATGGTGCTGACCGCCGCCCCCATGTACTTCGCTACTGACCGGGAACTTGCCCCGCGCGCTGCCAGCCTTCTTTTCCTGCATTTAGAGCGATTTCAGATCATCACCGCAGCCTGCAGCGTGATTCTGGCTGGCATCATGGCCGTCCGTCCCGGCGGGACTGCTCGCCGCGTGCTTCTGGCGGGGGTCCTTCTGGCTGCCCTGCTGGCGGCGATCTCGAGCCAAGCTATCACCCCGCGCATCGAGCAGATGCGCCAACAAGGCCAGACGCAGACCCCCGAGTTCAAACGCCTCCACGGCATCTCGATGTCGCTACTACTGGGAGAACTGATCATCCTGGCCGGCTGCGGCTTCGTGATACCCAAAGTAGCCCATGCGCCCCGCGTAGGTAGTTAAGCCGCAACCCGCGCAGGGAGCAACCCATCCAAGGCCCAACTGTTATTGGCATATCCGTGGTTTGAGCTTCCGGCCGGGACGGCCGGGCTACTGGATTGCCTGCCGTAGCCGCCCCCCTGCCTGCTCCAGTAGTGTTCGGGCCTCGCCCGGGCCCACCTTGCGGGCGTGCATCACCACGGCCACTTTCACATGACCTTCGGCCAAGCGCAATAACTCCAAAGCCTCAGGCTTGGGCAACGCCGTAATCGTGCTGACGATGCGGGCCCCGCGATCCCAGAGCTTTTCATTGGTGGCGCTAAGATCAACCATCAGGTTCTCGTAGCACTTGCCGAGCTGCACCATCGCCACCGTCGTGATCTGGTTCAGAACCAGTTTCGTGGCGGTTCCCGCCTTGAGGCGGGTCGAGCCGGTCAGCACCTCCGGCCCTGTGAGCGGCCGAATGACCACATCGACGGCCGGCTCGTTGGCAACGCCGTCAACGCAGGTGAGGAAGATTGTCCTTGCGCCCAGTTCGCGGGCGCGGCGCAGGGCTCCATGCACATATGGAGTGGTGCCACCGGCCGCGATCCCACAGACCACATCGCCCTGGCCAATCTTGCGTGCATCCATGGCCGCCGCCCCATCTTGGGCGCGGTCTTCAGCGCCCTCCTGGGCACGGAACATGGCGGCATCGCCGCCGGCAATGACCCCCTGCACCATCTGCGGGTCGGAGCGGAAAGTGGGCGGGCACTCGGAGGCATCCAGCACGCCCAGACGGCCGCTGGTGCCGGCCCCGACATAGAAGAGCCGGCCGCCGCTGGAGAGGGCGGCGGTCACCAGTGTGATCGCCTGAACCACGGCCGGGCGGACGGCCGCCACGGCCGCGGTCGCCAGGGCATCCTGCTGGTTCATCACGGCAACGGCCTGGTCAATCGATATGGAATCCAGGTCCATGGACTCGGGCAGGCGCTGTTCGGTCGGCAAATGCGATCGATCCTGCATATCACTTCCACTCCGCTTTCTTCAGCACATAGATATCGCCCAACATTGATATGGAGTCGGTCTGGCCAATCTGTTCGCGAAGAGCAAACTCCCGCGCCTGCGCCCATATCGGTGCATCACTGCTGTGCCGTTCCACCAAGACATACGCCTGATGTGAACGCATGCGCTCGGGCACTGGCTCGGAGACCGGGATCGCCCAACGATCAGCCAGAAAGGTCAGAACGGAGTCGGTGCCTGGTGGCGCGATAGCCACAGCTTCAGGCGGCGTGGAAGCGCGGATCAGCCTTCCGGCCTCAACGATGGCAGCCCATTGACCTTCATGATAGTGCTCGGCAAACGGCAGGCGGTATTGGTCATACCAGACTTCACTCACGCAACGCACGGCACCAGGGATCAGCAGCACAAACATGATGGTGGCAACCAGGTTCCCACCGTCTCGGCCGAGGCGCACATTCAGACGCGAGAGCGTTTCCCACCAGACCAGTACCAGGATCGGGAGCAGCGGGACCATGTAGTGCCGCGGCAGGCCAAATTGCAGCAGCAGTTGCGCGCCCTGCGTGACGCCACTCAGGAGCGTGAAAGACACACCATATTGAAGCGAGTCGGACAACCTGACCAGGAGATAGACACCGCCAACAGCGCCGACCAGAGCAGTGAGCATTCGCACGCTTCGCCAACGCCGCTGCGCCATGGCGGAGATGAGTCCGACAGAGCTGAGACACGCCGCCAGGGCCAGGATCATCGGGCCAAAGAGCGCACAGATCACCAGGCCAACTGACAAGATCAACACGCCGACCCACCGGCCACGCGCGGAGGTGCGATGCGCCAACTCATCCAGGCGCGGCACGGGAATCGCGCCCGACATCACGCCGCCCAGCAGGATCATCACCGAGCCAAGCAGCAGAGGGATGTCCGGTAGTATCTCAAAACACCGCTCGTAGAGGTTGAAGTTGGCCGCCAGAAGTACGGTAGCCACAATCGCGGTTCCAGGGCGGGTGATACGGCGACAGAGTTCCCACGCCAGGTAGATCGACGCGAGACCCATCAGCAGCATGGCCGCGTCGACAATAGCGACCGCGTGCCTCTGGCTGACCCTCATCGCCCCGGCAAGCAGGTACGGCAACCCCGAATATGGCAAGACGTAAGCTATGCCCTGGTAGCTGCATCCCTCGCCACGGGCGATGCTGCGGCCAACGCTGAGATACAGCCCGCTCTCAGGACCAATACGCCACAAGCCGTTGAAGGACAGCAGATAGAACAGCACGATGCCGATCACCACAGTCTTGCCATTGCGAAGACACAAGTCTTCCGCCCATCTGGCAAACTGCCAGTGGGAATGAGGCAACGCCCCCGCCGTTGGCGCGGATCCGGCAGGCCCTGCAGCCGGCGATGAACCTGGTTCTGGCGGAGTTGACGCTGCTGACATCGTCGCACACTGTACGCTCTACGGTCGGGCATGTCAGCCCCGGGGAACGGGCATTGCTTCATCAGAGGACGGTAATGGTTTAGAATGGAAACGGTTATGTCACTAAGCCTGATCAATCTCGTGCCGCAACTAGCGGGCAAGCGCATCGTGCTGCTGGGCGATCTGATGCTGGATCGCTACATCTATGGCAATGCCGATCGGCTCTCGCCGGAAGCGCCGGTGCCGGTGCTGCACTACCACCATGAGCAGACGGCCCTTGGCGGCGCTGGGCGTGTTGCCGCGGGGATCAGCTCTCTGGGCGGCAAGTGCCGCATGGTGTCGCTGGTGGGCGATGACATGCCCGGCCGCGAGGTCTGCCGACATCTCACCGAGTGTGGGACGGACACGGCCGGCGTGATCTCGGTGAACAGCCGGCCAACCATCTCGAAGGTGCGCATGATCGGCATGGCACAGCACCGCCATCCCCAGCCGATGATGCGGCTGGACTATGAGGATGCCACGCCGATCGACGCGGCCATGGAAGCGCGGGTGCTGGACCTGATCGATCATTCGCTGGCCGACGCCGATGCCTTGTGTATTGAGGATTACGATAAGGGGCTGGTAACCGAGGGGCTTTGCCGGGAAGCCATCGCACGGGCACGCAAACGCGGGCTTCCGGTGCTGGTCGATCCCGGCTCCATCGCAGATTTCGGCAAGTACACCGGGGCATCGTCGCTCAAACCCAACCGGCCGGAAACGGCGCGGGCAACAAAGCTTCCCGTCGATACGCCTGAGCAATATCAGGCGGCCGCCGAGTGGCTTCTGGAAAACCTGCAGCTTGAGGCCGCCGCCATCACGCTGGATAAGGATGGTGTCTATCTGGCTTCCCGCGATGGCCGGCGGCAGTGGATCCGCTCGCGCGAGCGAAAAGTGTATGACGTCACCGGCGCGGGCGATATGTTCCTGGCAACGTTGGCACTGGCGAAGGCCGGTGGCATGGATTGGGAACAGGCGGCGACGTTGGCAAACCTGGCCGGCGGGCTGGAGTGCGAGAAATTCGGTTCGGTTCCCATCACCCCGGGCGAGATGATCCAGGAATTGCTGCTGCAGAGCCATGGACACCTTGGCAAGGTGAGAACCAGGGAGCAACTGATCGCCGAGTTGGCGCAACATCGCGCCGGCGGCAAGAAGATTGTCTTCACCAACGGCTGCTTCGACCTGGTGCATATCGGCCACGTGCAGTACTTCAAGTTCGCCCGTGCCCAGGGCGATCTGCTCGTCGTGGGCGTCAATACCGATGATTCCATTCGGCGGCTCAAAGGGCCCAAGCGCCCGATCATCTGCGAAGAGGACCGCATCGGCGTACTGGAGGGGCTGGAGAGCATCGATTATCTGGTCGTGTTTGACGAGGACACGCCCCGAGAGTTGATCCAGGCAATCCGTCCGGATGTGCTGGTCAAAGGCGCGGACTACTCGAAGGACAAGGTCGTCGGACATGACATCGTCGAGAGCTATGGCGGCCACGTTGCCCTCGCTCCGCTGTTCGAAGGGCGCTCGACCAGCAACCTGATCCAGCGCATCCTTGAGGCCTATGGGGCATGATCCCCGATGGACGGCTACCTCTCCTTTTTCGCATTGGGAATGGCCGTGATCACCGGTGCCTTGATGTATTGGCTGATCAGGCGGGGAACCAGTCCAATGCAGGCCCGTCTGGAGAATCGCTGCATCCACTGTGGGTACAACCTCGTGGCGACACCTGATCGCTGCCCCGAATGCGGCGCGGATGTCGACCACGATGACTACATCGCCGGCGAACTCGATGCGCATCTGCTGGAAGATGAATGGCTGGAAGCGCCGATGAAACAGCGCATACCGGAGTTCTCGGAAGAGGCGATCCCTATTCACACCACACAAAAGATGGCCGAAGCCACGCTGCTGCAAGAGCAGCTCGCGTCACGCGGTTATGCCTGCCGCCTCAAATCGGCCACATTCAAAGAGACCTATACGGGGATGAGCATCCCACGGCCCACATATACGGTTGAGGTCTATACCGATGATCTCGCTGCTGCCCGGCAGTATGTTCGCAGTCTGCGGCGGGCGGTTCGACTGAAACACTCGGCCATGCAGTGACAAGCATCCGACGGTAGAATTGCGCAGGACAAACGCGATGGATGACGCTTTGTACATGCTGCTGGTCCGCTTTCGCCGACGGCTGATTACCGCGCGACTGGCTCGCCTGCTGGCGTTAGCGGTGCTTTGTATCGCAGCCGTGTGCCTGGCATCGGCCATGCTCCAGCGAATCACCGGCTCCCAATTGCTGGCGAGATGTACATTCGTCACCGTAGTCGTCGCGACAGTGGCTGTTGTGCTGCAATTGCGACATCTACCGACGCTCGCGGCCGCCGCGCTCGAAATCGATCGGCAGGCGAACCTGCGCGAACTGCTCTCCAGCGCGGTGTTGGCCGATCACCCCGATGGGATGGGCGTTTGTGTGATCACGGCTGCCCGGCACAGAGCCGCTGAAGTGGATCTCGAACAACTCAGTGCAGGGAGCCCAGGCACGCCAATATGGATCGCAGCACTGCTCATCGCCGGGCTTCTCCCGCTTGCATATCGAGCTCCTGCATCCGCATCCCCGAAAACCCCCGAAGAGCTCGCGGATATCGCTGTTCCGGCCCAGCGCAGAGCCCCTGCCTCCGCCACGCCGTTCGGTGGCGAGCAGCGCCCGTTGATGCAGGATGGGCAGACACCCGGATCCAGTGCCATCACGGTAGCGGCCGCCCCGGACTCTGCGCAGCCATCGGCCGCGAACCGCCGGCCGACCAGGTCGGATACAGCCGGCACATCGGCCGGTGGTGGCCTCGCCCAAGGGGCATCAACAACGCCTCCGCCAGCTCCGCCCACGATTGCAGCGACAACGGTTGACCCAAGCGGCAAGAATGCCGCCACCGGCAGCGGCACCGCCGGGAGGAATCTACCGGGCATGATCTCCGGAACCGGGCAGGTAGCCGCGGTGCCCGCACAAGCCGTGCATGAGCTCGGCCCAACCGCCCCGGCCCAAGGCCAGCGAACGGTCGATGCCCAGTCCTTCCCCGAGAGCTATCGCGATGTGCTCAAGGCGTACTTCGCCCGCTGATCTCAATCACCTTCGGATAGAGCAAACTCCCCAGTTCCGTGCCGATCTCGCCCTTCTGCCGCTTGGGCAGGACGATCAGGCGCTGCTGCTTCTCCTGCTGCACGTAGAGCGGCGTGACCGTGCCGCCGGTGATCTTGCGGCCATCCTGCAATGTGAAGGTGAACTGCAGCTCGCGAGCCGGATACGTTCGCCCGGTGTACTCCTTCACATCCGATCCGCTGGCGATGAAGTGCCACTCGCGCTCCATCCGTTCCCAGAGCACCGATGCCTCAATCATCCGCACTTCCTCAAGGGGCACATCGATGTACTCATGTTGCTGCTCGACCCAAATCCGCAGCGGCTTGCTCGGCGTCGTGGTGATCGGACCGGTGATGGTCGATCCATCGCTCAGTTTAATGTTGCCGGAGAGCTCCTGCGCCTGCGATGGCCTGGTGAGCGGCCGAGTCGCCCGCGCGGCCGGTGCCGCCGGCATCGTGGCCGGTGCGGTCGTGGCGTGTTTCATGACCCAATCCAGCGTCTCATCTTGAGCCCACACCGTAGCGGCAGACCCCGCCAGAATGATCGACACCGTGCAGTAACGGAACATGATGCTACATTGTAAGCTTCCGATGAGTACCGATGAACAGCTTGAGCATGCGATTGCATCGGTGCCGCCTGGCCCGTGGGGTGTCGCGGTCAGCGGCGGCGCGGACAGCGTCGCCCTGCTTCATCTGCTGCATCGCCGCACAGACCTGCGCCTGACAGTGATCCATTTGGATCATCTGACTCGCCAGGGGCAGAGCACGCAGGATGCGGCTTTCGTTGCGGCCATGGCTAAGGAAATGGCGCTACCACTGGCGAGCGCAACGCGCCGCGACATTGAACCCCGGCTCTCTGATCCGCCGACCAATGCCCAGGCGCTGTACCGCGCCCTGCGACATGAGCTCTATCGACAGTCCGTCGAGATGCATGAGCTTTGCGGCGTTCTGTTGGCTCACCATGCCGACGATCAGGCCGAGACGGTCCTGATGCGGCTCCTGCGCGGCACGGGCATCGAAGGCCTGTGCGGCATCCCCCGCGAGCCCGTGCTGGGTCCAGTCCGCATCCTCCGCCCGCTCCTGCACATCCGCCGCCAGGTCTTGCGCGATTTCCTCGTACGTCAGGGCATCGCCTGGCGCGAGGATGCCAGCAACGCATCGCCGCACTATCAGCGGAATCGCGTTCGCATCTTCCTCGGCGATCACCCCGATCTGGTCGACCCGCTGCTGGAGGTATCCGAAGCATTTGGGAAACTGGCCGCATGGCTCGATGCGCAAACGCCCGACGTCGGCCGCTCGCCGCTCGTACGCATCTTGCGCCAGCTTCCGCCCTTGGTGCAGTTACAGTCGTTGCGGAACTGGCTGCTGAGCGAAGGCATTCCTGCAGATGCGATCTCGCTGGCGCTGCTGGAACGAGTGCGGTCGATGGTGGAGGACTCGGCCAGCCCGCCGGGCATTTCAGCGCCTGGCGGCATTCAGATCCGCCGCCGCTCCGGCCGGCTTGGCGCCCAGCGCTCGCCACATGTACTGCCGTAGTACGTCGAGGCGGGAGATAGTGGGCACGTTGTCGTGCGCACTGCGAGCCAGTTCATACCTGACGTCAACGCTGTGTACCCGGCCCTGCGCCGTCTCCATAGGCCTCATCCGATCACGGGTTCAGCCTGCGCGTGCGTTGCCGTCCTGCTGCCGGTATTGTTGCATAGGGAGAAACACGAGCATGCGAACACGCATCGCGAAGTACCATCGCTGGTTGGCGTCTCTGGTGCTGGTGGCAGGCCTCATCGCCACTTCGCTGGCCGCGGAGCCCGCCCCATCCGCGTCCGGCAGGAACGTAACGGTGCGGCCCGACCGCCCGCGGATCTTCCTTCGTCCCGATGGGCTAGCCGCCTGGCGTGCCAGATTCCAGGAGGTGCCCTCGCTTCGGGACGCCTACGCCGCCACCCGACGCACCATCATGGGACTTACCGCCCCCAGCGAGAACGGTTACATCTCCTCCACCGAGCTGGAGAACATGGCGCTGATCTACATGGCCGAGAACCGCGCCGCCGAGCCGCTGGCCAAGGCAAGGCGGTGGATGGAATACTTCAGCAGCGGCGAGCGGGGCAATCACTGGAGCTGGCCGCTGATTACCGAAAGCATGTCCGTGGCGTTCGACTGGTTCTACGCGGACCTAAGCGCCACAGAGCGGCAGCGCTATGGCCAGACGATCGTCAAGTACGCACAGAAGACACTGGGCTATGCCGACCACGACGGCATCACCAACCAGTCGCCCTGGTCGAACCAAACGTCGGATTATTTCAACCAGTTCTACTGGCACCAGGGGCGCGTGCCGTTCGCCGGGATTGCCCTGGCCGGGGAGGCGGCTTTTGCCGGCAACTCCGCCAAGTACCTCGCCCAGGGTGACGAGTGGCTGCACCGGCACATGCTGCCGGCGACGAACCAGGCCGGTGAGGGCGGCGGGTGGTTCGAGAGCCTGGGCTACAACAACATGACCGCCACACCCTTCGCGCTGCTGCTGGAAGCGTGGCGCACCGGCACCGGCGAGGATCTGTTCCCGCAATCCACCTGGCTTCCGGGCAATCCCGCGTGGGTACTGTACAGCGTCATCCCCCACTCGGGGCAGTACGTGCCGATGGACGACATCACCCCGGGCCCGGGCGTTGGCCCTTCCGCGGGCAAGGATGCGGTGGGCAGCTACACTCCGCTGCTGGCGTTACGCTATCGCGACCTCTACGCCCAGTACTTCGCCAAGACACTCTTCCCGGCACAGTATCCGATGTTCAACTTTGCGTACCTGCTGTGGTATGACCCAGACATCCCGTCCCTTGACCTGGACGCCACGGTTTCGGCCCGCTGGTTCAAAGGACTGGGACAGGTGAACATGCGCACCGGTTGGGGCAAACAGGATACCATGGCGGTGTACCGCGCTGGACGCGTCTACGGCGGGCACGGGCACAACGCCACCGGTGAATTCCTGATCTACCGCAAGGGCAACCTGCTGGTCGAAGATGGCTACTACGGTTTCCACGCTCCAGAACTGCACAACACGCTCTACGTGGGTGGCGAGATGCGTAAGCCGGAGCGCGGTGCCTTCCAGCATTTCATTCCCGAGATGGACGGCACAACCTTTGACTATGGGCGCATCACCGGCGTCTATGGCCGGGCGGCGCCGGCTGCCACCGCCTACGACTGGATCGACTCGGACCTGAGCCGCGGCTATACGGCGCAGCAGGCCAGTGTCGTCAGCCGCAGCTTTGTCTTCCTGCACCCACGCACCTTCCTGGTGATTGACCACACTGTCTCTCTCACTGCGGTGGAAAAGCGTTTCCGCCTGCAGGCGCCCGCCGTGCCTCACATCGATCAGGCCCAGAAGCTGGCAAGCTGGCAGCAGGGCGAAGGCAAGCTGTACGTGCGCACCCTCCTCCCGGCAAATGCGGTGCTGCAAAGCTCGGCGGGTAAGACCTGCCAGCTCTACAGCGTCTCGCCAACACAGCCGGCGGCGGATGAAGTGATGCTGCACGTGCTCTACGCTGCCGACCTGGATGAAGCCGCGCCGGCCGCCACGTTGGAGAAAGCCGACGGCTTCCTCGGGGCTCGCGTACAGACCCCTGGAGAGCTGTGCGTGGTGTGGTTCCGCACCGACGGCAAATCGGCTCGCACGCTGGGCTACACGGCGGCCGGGAATGGCCCGGTGCGCCACCTGATCGCCAACCTGGAACCCGGCACCTACCGGGTGACCGGCCCAGGCGCTCCAGCGCTGCCGCTCGTGGTAAAGGCCAACGAGCCGCTCGCGTTCGAGACGACCGGCGGCGGCGCATTTACCGTCACAGCGCAATAGTTCGCGGTGGAGTGGATCCGCGGCATCGGATATCTTGGGCGCACTGCCATGAGCCGTCGAGTTCCAGTCCGAGTGATCGCCCCCGGGAAAGTGCCACCATCGCGCGCTATCGCGTGGGCCACGGCCATTGCCGCCATCGTGGCGGTCGCGCCGATTTATCTGCTCTGGCTCAACGATGTCCCGCTAGGCGAAAGCGGCAAATTCATCTACCGCTATTCCCCGTTTTTTGTTCGGCATCTCCAGGCAGCGCTGCTGCTGCTGCCTATCGCCGGCGGCATCCTTCTGGCCGGCCGACTGCTCTGTGCCTCCAAGATCTTGTGGCAGCGCATCGGCGTGGCAGTACTGGCATTAGTTGTAGCATCGCTGGCGGCGTGGACGTGGTGGGCTCCGCCCAACGCTCTGTCCCAGCACGCCTTTAACCTTTCCTCGCCAGCTCATGATGGTGCGTTTGTGATTGAAGCCCAGCGCGTCGGGTCGATCAACGAATTCCTGCGCACTTTCGACCAGAGCCTGCACCGGACCGTGGAAGAAATGCGCGGCACGCGCGTGCTTTCCAATCCCCCAGGCACAACTCTGCTGGCCGTCGCCGTATTGCGCCTCTTTCCACCTCAACCGGCCGATCCAAAATGGATCGAGCGGGCCATCGAGGATGAGGGTGTCAGCGATCCCGCGCAGGTCGCCCAACTCAGCAGCTCCATCCGCGTGGGGCTGGCCCTGACGATCCTCTGGGCCGCCTCCGCCATCTTCGCCTATCTGCTGGGGCGACTGTTTCTCTCACCGCTGGGGGCGGGGGCGTTCACATTACTGGTACTGTTTAACCCGGCGACCGTCTGTTTCACCCCCGGCAAAGACCCGGTTCAACTCTTCACCATCAACGCCATGCTCTGGGCATGGTTTGCGGGATGGCGAAAAGACCGGCCGGCGATGTCGATCCTCGCCGGCGCGTTCCTGGTCCTGGGCATGGTGATAGGCCTGATTCATCTCTGGGTGGCCATGGCCGCGATTCTGGCAAGCGCCTGGCAGAACTGGCGCCAAGGACGATCCCTGGTCACGCTGCTGATGCGGCATGTGCTGCCATGCATGGCCGGAGCTCTATTTCTCTGTAGCGCCATCGCCTTTGTCAGCGGCTGGAACATCCCCGCAACTCTCCTGGCCGTTGGGCATCGCTTTCCAGAAATCCAAAAGGCCCTTCAATACGACCGCACGCTCTGGTTCTTCATCGGCTTGCCGCTGTTTCTCCTATTTCTCAGCGGTGGCTTCTGGGCGTTTGCCGGCTTGAGACTGCGCCACCGCGCCTGGGGCTTTGGCGCATCTCTCCTTGCCGCCACCGTGCTGGCCATGTTGGCAACGTACCTGCTGGGCATAACCTACGAACTTCCGCGCCTCTGGGTGGCGTTTGTACCGCTGCTGCTGCTGGCGGCCATGGCCGACCAACCGCTGCTTCACGGTCGCAACACCCGCCGGGCGCTCGTCCCGGTGATGCTGCTCGTCATCGTCGCGATTCTGGCCACCGGCCTGCACTGGAGCATCATGGATGCGCGCGAGACAGAGTACCGTGTTTTCAGCAGCGAGCGAATGTTCTGGTAGCCTATCGCCGATTTCGACAGACTCAAAGTCGACCACCGACAACTGGTCATCAGGCGGCCTTTACCACCGGGATCTTCCGCAGTGTCTTGCCCAGCAAATCCTTCTGCACCTCGACATCATACCAGGCCTGAAGGTTCATCCAGAATCGCTCGGAAAGTCGAAAATAATGGGAGAGCCGCAGCGCCGTGTCGGCCGTGATCGCACGCTTTCCATGCACAATCTCATTGATCCGGCGCGGCGGCACGCCAATATCCCTCGCGAGGCGATACTGGCTGATCCCCATCGGCGCCAGAAACTCCTCAAGCAGGATTTCACCGGGATGTATTGGCTTGATCTTGTCCGACATATTCACACCTGCTAATGATAGTCCACGATCTCAACATCATGGGCGCTGTTTCCGCTCCATCGAAAACAGATGCGCCACTGGCTGTTGATCCTGATGCTCCATTGCCCCTCTCGATCGCCACCAAGCTTCTCGAGCCTGTTCCCTGGCGGCACTCGCACATCATCAATCCGTTCGGAACCCTCGAGCAGCAGCAACTTGGCCAATGCCGCCCGCTCGATCCCGCTAAACCTGCGTGAGCGTTGTCGCAGGAAGACTCGCTGTGTTTCGCGGCACCGGAAGCTCGCAATCATGCTGGAAACCAATAATAACGCGACGCGCTAATACTGCAACCGTGCCCCGGAAGAATCCGCGGATCTTTCACATCGAGCAAGCAGACGTAGCAGAGGCCCAGCCCCGTCTTCACTTCATCCTCTCCCGTTCATCGGTTTTCGCTTTCCGCTTTTCGCTCTCGGCTTTTCGCTAGCCGCCACCTTCACCTTCGCCATCACCATCATCTTCTCCTGCCACAATTCCGAATGCATTCCTTCTCACGCCACGACGTCCCCGGGGATCGCCGGAAGATCATGGTGCTGCTGCGTTCTTTGATGACGGCAAGATCACCCCAGTTCGCGGATTACCGATGATGATTGTCGGCTTCACAAGGACGATCAACGCACACTCGGAAACATGCCCTTTGCCATCGCCCACCGGTTCCAATCGGCCCAGGAATCGATCCATGATCGTGCTTTTCAACGGTGCCTGCGTATCAGCAACCGCCCGAATCTCCCCGCCAGCCAGGGCAGTCCTTCCACTGGGCACAGCAATGTTTGTATTGATATCAAAGGTGTGCAGTCGAGGTAGTTCAAAGTCGATTGGCTTATCATCCAGATGTGTCGGTTTGGTCTGGACCTTGTCCATACCCCATACCTTCTGTATGGTCAGCCGGAATTTGATTCCGACCACCTTGTGATCGGCGTCGGTCTTGGCCGTGATGTTCTCTCTTATCCCATCCCACGTATCGCTGAGTGTCGGCGAATACTCCTGGCTTCCATCCGGCCGCGTGGTTGCACTAACGTCGCGGTACTGATGCGGCGTTGAGACCTCTATGCTTGCCTCCCCGCCATCATCCACCGTTGTCCTCGGCGCTGTCACGACCGAGCCTCCCTGATCGGCCTGCGTACTGCGCACCAGCGCACTCACCTGCTCATCATCAAGGAAATCGCTCCGCCACTGTTTCTTGACCGGATCATAGATCTCAGGCGGCAGCAACTTCTTCTCGATCGTCATGATGCGAGTCTCAACGCACACCTGCACCTTACTACGTTCATCTTCCCGAGCGACTGTCGCCGATGCCGGCCCGGTCGCCGCGCCAGGCGATTGCGCTCTGACCACACCCCCTGTCAGCGCAACCACCACGCCCACCGCCGCCACCTTCATCTTCGCCATCGCCATCATCTTCATCGCTCCTTTCGATGTCTCCACCCTACCAAGCCGGAGCAGACAGATGCGAATTCCATCTTCTCCGCTCCTTTCCGATTTTCCCATCTGCGCAGATCTTGCCAATCTGCGGATCAACCTGCATTCACTCTTCTCCTGCATCCATTGTCCCGCACTGTCACTCCTTCGCCTGTGGCAGCTTCAGTTTGACGGCCTTTGCGGCCGCGATCGCGACCAACTGATGGATCTTCAAAGAGCGGCCGTCCTCGGCGAAATACCTCGCGCACCGATCGACACCTTTGTAGTAGCTCTGAGCTGCGGAACTGTCCTGCCTCCCGGCCATCTCATCACCTTTCGCCATTGCTCCACGGAGAAGGGCCGACAATACACGCGCGTCCGCCTGCACCTCTGCCTGCAAGCGATCTCGCTCTGCTTGGGGCATTTGGATGAACTTTGCTTCCGACATCTCGAATGTTGATCCGATGGGCACCGCACCGGGAGCGCTCCAATCGGTTTTACGGAGAAGCTCTACCGCTCGATCTGCATCACCCCGTTTCCAGGCAGTAATCGGGCTTTCGACTGCGACCGCTTGAGTGGTCGCGAGACCAACCACGTTGCTCGCAACCTTGCTCGGCACAGCCACCGCGGAACTGCGCTCGCCAGAATGAGTCACGATCTCCGCCGCCCCGACAGCGGCCACCAGCGCCGCTCCGACCACTACCGCCGCCACCTTCACCTTTGCTAATACCATCATCTTCGCTGCTCCTTGTGCAATCATCCCGGCCGTCCCGTTCCCACCCCCACCCCCAATCCCCGCCATCACCTTCTCCACCAACCCCGCCACCCCGCCCTCCATACCCTCCACCGCATGCGCCAGCACCATCGCCCCCAGACTCCCCGCCTCCACCTCCACCCCCTTCCCCGCCAGCTTCTCCCGCAACTTCCCCACCGCCCGCTCCACCCGCTTTTGCGCTGCATCTTCACTGATCCCCAAGCAACACCCCACCTCGGCAAAGCTCATGTGTCTGTAAAACCGCAATAGCACCGCCGCCCGATCCCGCTCACTCAGCCGATCCACCGCCCGCTCCAGTTCCGGCGACACCTCGCCCCAAGTCGCCTCACCACAGGACCTGTCTCTCAACCCGGCCATTGCCGCCTCCCTCTCATGTCGTTCTCGGATGCGTTTCACCCGCAGCGCCCTGGCCGCACAATACCGCACCGCCCGGTACAGCCACCCCGTCACCGTCACCTCTTTCCCCAGCCTGCTCCGCTTCTGCCACAGCAGGATAAACACCGCTTGCGTCACATCCTCAGCCATGGCCTCATTCCCGACCCGTCTGCTCGCGCAGGCATGCACCCACCCCGCGTGGCTGCGGACCACCGTTTCTATCTCGCCATGTTCCCGAATCTGCGGCATTGCTCCACCCTTCTACCACTACATGCCGCGCCGACGAACAAAACCGACAAAATTCTTCTCGGATTTCCGCCTTCGGCTCCCCATGTCCTCCGTCTTACCGCTGCGCTGCCGGTTTGAGCTGCACATCGCCTAACTGCACCGTGACGTCATCGGCCTTCACATCCACCGACTGCGTCAACTCCGCCACCCGCTTTCCTTCTCCCCATGGCGCTTCAAGCTTGTGCTCAAGGACCTCGACCTTCAACTCGTAGCGTTCGGCCGCAACGCCGCTGAACTGGATAACGCCGCGATCGTCAGGGAACGCGACGTAACAGATCCTTTGCCGCTGGTCCCATTTCTGCATCCTTGCCACTTCCTCTTCTCCGAGCCATCGACGAGCAACGTCCCACTGCTCGGCCTCGCTGAGGCTAGAGATCTCCGCTGGTCGCGTCGCGGCCATCGCTCGAAACCGCTTGAAGGAGTCGGGGACATCGCCGCGAAGCGGGGAAAGCCTGGCCGTGACATAGTACGCCTCCGGCAACACCACCTTGCCATCTGGAAGCATTGCCCGAACTACGATGCTGGCGCCGGAGTCACCGATGTCGGTCGTCGCAGCGTTTCCCGCACTTGCCCTGATGGACACGTGCCGATCAAAGAAGCTCATTGACGTGAAGTGACGTGTCAGCGGCTGAATCCGAGACACCGTCACCTGTCCCGGCGGTACATGCACAAACTCGAACGAGCCATTGGGTTGTACATCCTGCTCCAGTTCGTATGTCATACCCAAACGCCGCGCGCTGAGCCTCATTTTCACCCCCTCAGTGCGCAGCGAAGACGCGAGCACACCGTGGACGGTCGCTCACCGTTCCAAGTGTACCTGCGGCCGATCGCCCTGCAGGGCCTTCGTGCTGATGGCGGCAAAACCATCATCATGCACAATCCCCAGCCCCTGAGAGCTAGACCATGACCACGGTATCGCGAACTGCCCGTTCGCGTCAGTCTGTGGTGCACCCGCCCCGGGGCGAGACGTAGGTCCACGCTCATGCAGCCCCGCAACCGGATCTCGAACATAGGGCCCGTCTGTCTTTACTTCGTATACCGCTGCCCCCACGGCCGGCTTGCCATCGGGAAGCAGCACTTGGATTCTGGACGCCTGCATTAAGCCCTGCCCATGTGCCAAACTCTGTATCCCCACCCCGACCACGGCCGCGCCCGCCGTCACGATTCCCATCACCACCGCCGCCACCTTCACCTTTGCTAATACCATCATCTTCGCTGCTCCTTGTGCAATCAGCCCGGCCGTTCCATTCCCAACCCCACCCCCAATCCCCGCCATCACCTTCTCCACCAATCCCCCCGCCCCACCCTCCACACCCTCCACCGCATGCGCCAGCACCATCGCCCCCAGACTCCCCGCCTCCACCTCCACTCCCTTCCCGGCCAGTTTCTCCCTCAACTTCCCCACCGCCCGCTGCACGCGCTTCTTGGCCGCCTCTTCTTCGATTCCCATCGCCTGCCCGACCTCACTCAAGCTCAGCCCACGATAAAACCGCAGCACCACCGCCTGCCGATCCTTCTCCGACAGCCCATCCATCGCCCCTTCCAGTTCCCCCTCCACTTCCATCCACCCGGCCGTTCGCTCGCCTTGCTTCCTCTCCATCGCCGCCTCCCGTTCATGCCGCTGCCGAATCCTCTTCAAACGCATCGCATTGGCACTGCAGTACCGCACCGCCCGATACAACCACCCCGCCAGCTTCCCCTCGCCCGACATCCCCTCCACCACCGCTCCCTTGCGCCAGTACAACAGAAACACCCCCTGCGCCACATCCTCCGCCAATTCCGCATCCCCCACCCGCCGCCTGACCGCGCCCAGCACCCACCGGCCATGCTCGTGCACCACCCGTTCCACCGCCTCGCGATTCTCCATAGCTTCACCCATCACCCCATACATGTAACCTCGCCCGACAAAAGGGACAAAAAAATCCTCAGATTGTCTCTCCCTCCACTAACTCCCGCTCGTCGCACTGTCTTCTTCTCTTCGTGGCGTTCGTGGCGCCGTGAGCGGTACAGAGTTTACCCGCCGTGGCGGGCGGGCGTGAGACATCTCCTTCAAACCATGGATTGCCCCCAAGCGCGCGCAGGCGCGCACCGCGACTTACAGCAATCTTTTCGGATTTTTCAGCCCCGACCCTCAAAAACCAATGGAAAATCGCGAATCCGCCCTCTCAGTGGTGCGCTTTGCGCGCAAAAAGCGCGACACCGCCTGTATAGATAGAGGCCCTCGCGCTCATTGTTCTTTCTCAATTGAATACCCATATTCCTACTAGATAAGTAGGAGATGCCGCGGCCGGAGTTGCGCACCGATCTTGTCCTCGACGCTGAGCTCGGACGAAGCGAGCATCTTCCCCATATCGGTGATCTAAATCGCCGATCCGCGATGACTGCGCGCGCTAACCTGCGCACCTTTGTCTGGCGAGCGGTTTAGCTCACATAACGCCACGGATTGCGCACGCGAACCTGCGCATCTTGGTCATTGGGCCTTGGTCATTCATTGGTCATTGGGATCTGGTCATTGGACTTCGGCGAGCTCAGTCGAGCCGTCATTCCAGCAGGACTTATCCACAATCCCCTCGAACCTGCGCACCTCCTCTCCAAATCTCCACCTAACCCATTGCCCTCAAGGCACTTACCGCATAGGGGGTACCCCCGCAAACAACTTGCGCACCTGCTAGTTATCCACAAGCGCCCGCCACCCTACCGGCCGATCAGCTTCCGCTTCTTCTCCAGATAGCGGCAGTAGTTCGAGTAGGACACATCCGGCGGGACGCGGTGGTCCACGTGGGGAATGAACCCGCCATCGGCCAGCAGGGGCTTGAGCCGCTCCAGTTCTTTATCGATGGCCGAACCGCCGGCGATCAGGGCTCGCTTGTCCACGTGGCCAATGAGCCGCACCTGTTTGCCGAACTGCTTGCGCCATGCCGGGCCATCGCTGCCGGCCGCCACCTCCACGGGCGCCATCGTATTGACGCCCTCCTCCAGCCAGCTCGGGATGATCGCTTTGGGATCGCCGTCGGAATCGACCATTCCGATCTCGCAGCCGCGGCGTTTGGCCTCGGCCATCACCTTGTGATAGCCCGGCTGCAGGAACTCGCGGAATTGCGCTGGCGAGAGCAGCGGCCCGTTGCGATACGCCAGGTCTTCGTCAAAGCGGATCTCATCGGCGAGGATGTCATCGGGAAACCGCCGCAGACTGCGCACCAGAAGGTCGGAGAAATGCTCGACCATGTCGTGGACCATGTCGGGATAGTCATAAAAGGCCATGGACAGGTTTTCGGTGCCCATCCAGTTGCGAAGGATCCAGTAGAAGCCCGGACAACTGGCGGTCATAAGATCGCCACGGGCCTGGGCAGCGCGAGCGGCGGCGACAACCGAATCCGCCGGCTGCCTGGCCGGATCGTCAGGGTTGTAGCGCTGTTTGATGTTCTGCCAATCGTCGGGGCTCTTGACGGGGAAACTGATGAAGCGCGGGATCGAGCTTTGGTCGGAATCGGCAAGATACTTCTCGGCCACGATGCCGCCGGCCATCTGGATAACCACCGACTCGGCGTGCTGCTCCAGCACCTTCTCCTCGAACGTGGGGTTCATACCGCCATGCGGCCAGAACACATGGCCCTCGAGATCCTCGAGTTGGAAATGACCGGCGACGATAGGCGAGTCGCCATTGTTGGTCTGCTCGGGAGTCATCTCGAGCTTCATGCCTTCTTTGAGCCAGCGGCGAATGGTCTGCGGCCACCAGCCAAACTCGATGTCGGGCACGCGGTCGACGCTCTGGTAGGTCAGCACGCGGTAGTAACGGTCGGGGATGTTCCGGATCATCAACGGTTCCTTATCACAAGTTCGGCATTGCGGGTGGGTATTGTGCGGAAGTTGATGTAACTTGCCAACATGAGAGCAGACTGGGTTCCCCCTTTGGCGTCACGGGACTATGATAAGCAGGCTCTTCACGGTTGGGCGTAGTGCCCGTCCAGGATGGCCCCGGCGTAGGCCGATCGAAAGGGAGGATATGGCGATGACGAAGGTGAGGGATGGCGGCATCTATCTGATGCTGCTGAGCGTGCTGCTTGGGTGCGTGCCGGCCGTCGCCGCGGAGGAGCCATTCGATTACCCCTTCACCGATCCGCTGGTGGCAACCGTTCTGGGCACTCCCGTCGCCCAGCGGGCGCCATTGGCCGAGCACATCGATGTGAAGATGCTCGACTTGACCATCTTTCCCGACCGCAAGATCCCCGACGTCTTCTGGTACAACTCCAAATTGCGCTGCTCACTGGCGAAGCAGAAGGGCAAAGCGCCTCTGATCTTCGTCGTTGCCGGCGTCGGCTCAGGCTTCAACTCCAATACGATGCTGGGGCTGCAAAGCGCTTTCTATAGGGCCGGCTTTCACGTCGTGAGCTTGTCCTCCCCCACTCATGCCAACTTCATCACGACCGCCTCCAGCACGTGCATGCCGGGGATGCTGAAGGAAGATGCCGCCGACCTCTATCGCGTCATGCGAAGAGTTTGGACTGAGGTGCGCCGGCATATCCAGGTCAGCGACTTCTATCTCGCCGGCTGCAGTCTCGGTGGCACAGAAGCTGCTTTCGTCACCATGCTCGACGACGAACAGAAGGCCTTCAACTTCCGCAAAGTGCTACTGATCAACCCCGCCGTCAGCCTCTACACGTCGACGACGCGCCTGGACCACCTGCTTGAGGACAACATCCCCGGCGGCGTCGCGCATGTCGGCGAATTCGCCCAGGATCTGATGGACAAACTCACCCAGGTCTACAAGTCCGGAAGTTTCGTCAAATTCGACCATAATTTTATCTACAACATCTACACCAGCTTGCCCGAACCGCCCACGGATGGGAACCTGGCGGGGGCCATTGGGCTCGCCTTCCGCATTGGCGCCTGCAATACTGTTTTCTCCTCTGATGTGATGACCCACTCGGGTTTTGTGGTCCCCAGGAATCTAGTGCTCCATCAATCTGATTCGCTCGAGCCCTACTTCCGCACGCTGCTGCACATCTCCTATGTGAAATACATGGAAGAGCTCGTGCTGCCGGCCCTCCAGGTACACGATCCACAGCTCACGCGCCAGTCGCTGATCGACAGCCAGAGCCTGAATGTGATCGACGGCTATCTCCGCAATACGGACAAGATCGGCGTGCTGATCAATGAGGACGACATCATCCTCGACAAGGACGAGGTTGACTACCTGCGGCAGGTATTCGGCACTCGCGCCATAGTCTTTCCCCATGGCGGCCACCTGGGAAACCTGAACCAGCGACAGGTCGTCAGCTCCATGACCAACTATTTCACCCAGCCATCAACGCATCAGGAGACCAAACCATGAAAAGTCTCCTTTTTGCTCTTACGGCGGCCATGATCATCCTGCTTGGCGGGTGTGCTACTCCGGCGACGCCCATAGAGCGGCCGAAATACGTCCTGAGCGACTTCGAGCCGCCGAATGCTCTCAATCCGTTGAAAGTCTCCGACCCGATCTCCTCAACCAACCGCGACCTCTACCGGTTCAACTACGATTTCGACCGCTACATTTTCCTGCCCGTGGTCAACGGCTACGAGTGGGTCATGCCGGAGTATGGTCAGCGGCGTGTCTCGAACTTCTTTGACAACTTGGGTGAATTCGGGAACTTCACCAACGCCCTGTTCCAGTTGAAGTTCAAGTCGGCCGGCACCACCATCTCGCGATTTGCCATCAACACGACGGTCGGCATCGCCGGATTGTGGGATCAAGCCACGGAATGGAAGCTGCAGCGCCAGGATGAGGACTTCGGCCAGACGCTCGGCCACTATGACGTGGGCAACGGGCCCTATCTGGTCTTGCCGGTGCTGGGTCCCTCGAACCTGCGGGATACCGGAGGCCTTTGCGCTGACGCCGCAATCTTCTACTTTGTCGACCCGTACAACTTTGACCACAACCAGGATCTGGTGCTTCCTTACTACCTCGGCAAGGCCATCGATATGCGCCACCAGCAGTCCTTCCGCTACTACACCAGCGGATCGCCTTTCGAGTACGAACTGGTCCGCCTGCTGTACACGGAGAAGCGCAAGCTGCAGATCGCCAAGTGATCAGAGGCCCGGAAACCAGTGCTGGGCACTGGTGACGAAGATCTTCTGTTGTGTGGCGGCGTCGAGTTTCAGGCCTTTCGCCTGGAACTTTCCGAGCGTCACAACTTTGTCGGTGGTGTAATAATCGAGCTCGGTCTGGTACCAGCCGCGAAGCCAGTTGTAGGTTTCCTCGCGCTTTTCGGGGGTGCTCTTGGCCATGGGGCCCATTCCGGCGTCGGTACTCCAGAGAATGCGGTCAGCGTAGCGAGTGACGAACTGGCGGACCTTGGCGCTATCCTGGGGGAAAAGGTCGATGGTCCGTCCGGAGATGTCCACGGCGTAGTTGGGGTATCGGTCCAATCGGGCGGCGATGCCTTCCAAGTCGTGTTCCATGCTGCCGAGGTGCGCGCCGATGAATGGGAGCTTGGGGTGCCGCGCCACGACGTTGTCGCGGGCCTGCATGAGCACTTCGTGGCTGGGCATGTGCGGTTTGTCGTACATGTACCACTCGTTGTTCTGGCTGAAGTATCCGTAGTGGAGGCTGTTGGGATCCAGCGGCCGCCAGCAGTCGATCGGCTCGGCGATGTGAGCCAGGGCGGGGTAGCGGTTCTTCTCCATCCACGCAAAGATGGGCTCGAAGATCGCATCATCAATGAGGACGATCCGGCCGGTCGGGTCCTTGAGTTCCATGCCGATGTTCTTCCAGAACTTGCACGCGATGGCGCCCCCCTTCTCGAAGTCGCGTTGGAGGTGGGCGATCATGCGCTCAGCGTAGGTAGCTGGCGATTCCTTATACCCGGGCAGTTCAAATCCGGTGACCCAGGCAAACTGGTCAGGATAGCGCTGATACATATCCTCGTAGTACGGCAATTGCCCTTTGCGCCAACTGCCATCGCTGTCCAGAGGAACGGCGACATTGACGATCTTGAGATCCAGCTCGCGCAGGAAGGCAAGATCCTGGGCGTTGTTGTCGAGACGGTAATGCGCGTGTGAGTCAATGCGATGCATCTTGGTTCCTAACTTAAGCTGTGAGTCTTGCAAGGTGAGATACTAGAGGCCGGGATACCACTTCCTGGCATTCTCGTACATGAGTTTGCGCTGTACCTTTTCGGAGAGGCAAAGGCCAACCGTTTCCCACGGGCCATACTTCAGCGGCTTGTCAGTAGTGTAGTACGCGATCTCGGCTGTGAGCATTTCGTGGCAGTAGTTGCGGTCCTTCTGAAGCGACTCGGGCGTCGGCGTGCCGTAGCCCAGGCCAACATCCGTGCCCCAGAGCAGGCGATCCTGGTACTTCTCGATGAAGGCCTTGACCTTGGCCTGGTCGTGGAAGAGCAGGTCAGACAGGCGCGCCGAGGTATCCATGGCGAGGTTGGGGAACGCGTCCAGTCGCTTGGCGCACTCGTCGAGGTCATACTCCAGACTTCCCAGGTGAGCGCCGATGAACGGCAGCTTCGGGAATTTGGCGATGATGTTGTCGCGGTGACGCATAAGCGTTTCGTGCGACGGGAAATCGGGCTTGTTGTACATGTGCCACTGCGGGTTCTGGCTGTAATAGCCGTAATGAGGCTTGCCCGGCTCCAGCGGCCGCCAGCAGGCCATCGGTTCGGCGATGTGAGCGAGCAGCGGAATGCGGTTCTTTTCCAGCCAGGCGTAGATGGGGTGGAAGATGGCGTCGTCGGGCATGAGGAAACGGCCGTCGGGATACTTGACCTCCATCCCGTAGCCCTTCCAGATCTTGCAGCCGATGGCGCCGCCTTGTTCCATGTCGCGCTGCAAATTGGCGATGCAGCGATCGGCGTAGTCGCTGTCGCTGATCTTGAAGTCAGGGGTGTTGTACGCGGTCACCCACGCGTAGACATCGGGGAACTCACGAACGTTCTTGATGTAGATATCCGCCTGCTGCTTGCGCCAGTTGCCAACAGGATCAACTCCGGTGCAGATGCAGAGCAGTTTGAGGCCCAGGTCGCGAATCATCTGGGTGTCTTCGTGCACCCGTGCTTTGTAGTGAATGTGAGCGTCTATGCGAGAGATCATGGCCGAAGGATATCGTCACTTTTCGTACAATCCAGCCTTCGACCATCTTAGGGTACGGCGAGTTCCACCTGGATCGTGGGCTCGCCGGCAGATCGCACCGGGGCCGGCAGATCGGCGCGGAGCCACGCGGTGAACGTGGTACCACGACCGACCTGACTGCGCACTGTCAGTTTGCCGCCGTGGACGGCGCAGATGCCCGCCGCAATTGACAGTCCCAGGCCGATTCCGCCGGAACCGCCGTGCTTTCCACCCAGAATGAACGGCCGGCCGAGCAGCGGTAGCACGTCCGGCGCAATGCCATCACCGGTATCGGTTATCTCGATGACCAGCCACGGCATTCCGGCGGTCTGCTGCGCCGTGGCAATAATGCGCACACTCCCCTGGCTGGTATGCCGAATTGCATTGGCAACCAGATTGGTCACAAGACGGGTGGTTGCCTGCGCATCCCCGCGGATAGTTGCCGGCGCGTGCGTGCAGTCGAGTTCCACCGGCACATGTGTCGGCAGCAGGGCGACCGTCCGCTGGACCGTCTCAAGCACCGGCTGAACCGCGACCTCTTCCCAAGACCACTCCATCAGCCCATTGCGAATGCGCATGGCGTCAAGGAGCCTGGTCACCATCTCGGCCATGCGCAACTGCTGATCGGCGATCGTCTCCAGCACCTCGCGAGCGTCGCCGCGCATCTCTGGGAAGCTCAACAGGTACTCCACTGAACTGTGCGCCGCCGCCAGCGGCGTTCGCAGATCATGGGAGAGAACGCTCATCAGCCGTTCCATCTCCTTGAGCGATAACGACAGCATCTCCTGCTGCTGCTGTCCCGCGGTGTACTGGCCGAACAGGTGAATCGAGCTGGAGATTCCCAGCACAATGAGAATCGCACATGCCGTTGCCAGAAGGGCGATGGCCCGCGTGCGCAGAACAGGCCGGATCGGGACAAACGAGACCAGCGTCCAGCCTTCAAGACCCGCCAAGGTTCGATTGACCTCGCACGGTTGGCCGGCAAGCATGACGATTTCGCCGGATTGCAGCGGATGATCGGGCAGTTCACGCAGATCGTCCGCGATAGCCGCGGGAGCCGGAGCGGCCGCCGGCATTGTGGCGGTCAGGTGGCGGTTCCACAGGCGCTGATAATCCCAGTGGCGCTGCGTTGCCAGCCACACCAGGCCGCCCGGATCGACCAGTGCAGTATAGCCCTCAGACCCGAATTGCCGTTCCAGCGATTCAAGATCGCTCTTGATCGCCGCTACGCCAGCGACTTTATCCGCGGCATCGCGCACAGGCGCTGCGGCATATAAACCGCGCGTGCGCGTGATAGCACCACGAGCTACCAAAGAGTAATTCTCGCCGGTCATTGCCCGGCGGAAGTGTTCACGGTTGCTCAGGTTGACGCCAATCAGGGAATCGGGCCGCCCGCGGTTGCTCGATGCCAGAACTGTACCTCGTGCATCGATAAGGTATGCGACCTCGGCCCTGAAACTGTTGGCATATCGATCGATGACGTTATTGGCGTTGGCAATGGAGTCCGGGCCATCATTGGTGAATCGCCGAAGCACCAGCGGTGAACCGCTCATGCTCTGCGCCACACGCTGGCTTGTGTCGCGGATCTGATCGATCATCGTGGCAATACGGTTGTCCTGTTGTCGGGCGCTGGACATGATTTCCTGCCGCGTCGTCTTGGCCTGGAGGCGTGCTACCAGTATTCCTGCTGTAACCACCGCCCCCAGCACAAGCCCCGCAACCGCGACATTGGCGAGCCGGTTCGCCGTAGCACCTGACCCGCGGCGATTGTGGGTATACCACACATCAAGCAGCAGAGCCGACAACGCCGCCACGACGCCGATGACAAACAACGGCGCATACTCAGCAGCACCGGCGCATGCCGGGCTTGCGCTGACAAGTGCGGCAATCGGCATCAACAGCAACGAGATGGCAAGCAGGAGTGTCCAGGTACGCCCCCACCCGCTGAGCCCGCGCCGGTGAGCCACAAGCACCGCGCTAGCCAGCGCGCCCGAAGGAACCCCCAGCGCCAGGGAAATAGCCCAAGGCCGCTCTCCAAAACCCAGCGCAACCAGAGTCATCAGTATGAGAAACCCGAGCAGGGCCACCCAGCGGGGGAACATGTGGACGCGTCCACAATTCAAACGGGCAAATTCCAGAAGACTGAGATACGCCAATCCGGCCATCAGCCCCGACATCCAACGCATATGGGCAAGCCCTGGCAACATCAGGCCCAACGGGACCCATAGATATAGCGCAAAGAGGCCCCCGAACATCCAGAGCCACTCCCATGCCGGCCGAATCCGCGAATCGCGCGACATGGTGAACGCAACCGACGCCAGCACGAGGTACGGTACGGCGACGACGATCAGAATTGATGATGCGGGCTCAATCACAATCCGGCGCTCCCATCCGGATTGATCGGTTGTTGACAAGCACACCATCCGCGGCAAGAGTCATGGATGTTATGCTGCAGAATACCCAACCCGCCCCCGCCAGCCTTATGGTCGACATGCGACAAGTCGACTTCGCCTACGCGGATCGGTTGGTGCTCAAACATGTTGATCTGCAGGTCGCGGCTGGTGCTGCGACGGGCCTGGCAGGACCGAATGGTGGGGGGAAGACGACGCTGCTGCATCTTCTGCTGGGCCTGCTTCGTCCTTCGCGCGGCGTGATAACAGTGGCCGGTATGTCTCCGCCAGAGGCAGCCCGCAACGGTCAAATCTTCGGTTATCTTCCCCAGGTTGCGCAAGTTAACCGGCAGATGCCCCTTTCGCTGCGACAGGTACTGATGTTGGCCGGAACTCAACAGCCACCCAAACCACATGTCGATCATCTTCTGGAGCTGGTAGGCTTGATTGACTTGGCGGAGACTCCCATTGGCGAGCTCTCCGGCGGGCAGGTGCAGCGCATGTTGATTGCCCGGGCGCTGATTCCAGAACCGAAGCTGCTTATCCTGGATGAGCCCACCACCGGCATCGATGTCACCAGCCGGCGGCAATTCATCGAATTGATCCTTGCACTGCGCCAGGAGCAGAAGTTGACATTGCTGATCGCCAGCCACGACCTGCACGCTCTGCGTGAGTTGTGCGAGGATATCGCCTGCCTCAATCTGACGCTGCATATGCACCACCGGCGCAGTGGCGAACCGATGCCGCCGGATGAAGTAATCTGTAGTTTTGGGTGAAATATCTGCGCACACTTGCGGCCTGTTTGTTAAGTACGCTGGCAGATGAGCTCGGTTCGGCAATGCCCGATAATTCTTGTAATCGATAATCTCATTTGGCGGCTCATGTTATGATGCCGCTGCTGGAAGCGGAGCGACAGCCTGCCTAGAGTTTGCAGCGTGAAGCAGTACTCCCAAATTGACCCGCAGCAGTTCGTGTCGCTTGTCCGGATGCCACTGGAACAGAATGACACGGCCACTCTGGTAAGGCTCGTACAGGAATACTGGTCCCAGGAACAGATCCAGAGCCTTTTGGATAGTGATTGTGCCGACGCTCGCAAGCTCGCGGCTCTCGCCTTGGGGGTCATCGGTGACGGCCGTTCGATCACCGCCTTGGCGACATGCCTTCGCGACCGTGACCCGATGGTGAACCAAATGGCCGAGCACGCTCTGTGGACAATCTGGTTCCGGTGCGGAAACAAGCCGGCTCAGGAGGCGCTGGTGAGGGGTTCTGGGCTCATCAATAGCAAACAGTTTAAGCAAGCTCTGGAGGAGTTTGATGCCGCCATTCGTCTGGACCCGATCTTTGCTGAGGCGTTCAACCAGCGTGCGATTGCCCATTATCTGGTTGAAGACTACCACGCCTCCATTGAAGATGGCGAGATGACCGTACAACTGATGCCGAGTCATTTCGGCGCCTGGGCCGGACTGGGACACTGCTATGCTCATCTGGGTGATGCCCAACGTGCTCTGAACTGCTATCGGCGGGCCCTGGGGATCAATCCGTATCTGAGCTGCATCCGCCAGATCATTGGCGAGATCGCGGCCGGCGAATGCACCCCGCTGCCAGGATGAAGCTCGAGTGAGCTGCGCTACATTTCCAGAATTTGCCTTGCCCGCAGGAATACCAGCCGGACGCCGGCGACTTTGCCCAGTCCACTTCGTTCAATAGCGCTGCAATAGAGTGACACTTGCTTCTGGTAGGCCTGGAACCGCTCGCCGCCGGGCTCTGGACGATTTCGATCGGTTTTATAGTCGATGATGAGCCAACCATCGGGATGAGGCACGGCCACATCGATCCGGCCGCGAACCATAACGCGATCCATGCCCGTTGAGGCATCGCGCCCGTCCGACGTGAATGCATCAAGGAACGGAAGCTCACGGTGGACCTGCGCACAACCGGTCTGGAGCAACTGCCCTGTGGGCGTGCCCAGAAACCAGACGATGTCGGCTTCGTTCACCAGCGCGGCTTGATCGGGCGACAACATGCCGTCGCTGGTCATCTGTTGTATCTGCTGCCCTACTCGTTCGGCAGGAAGGGATAGATCAAGGTGCTGCATCACGAGGTGAGTTGCCGTACCGCGCGCGGCCGCCTCATCGCCAGGGCTCACCTGCCCGACGGCCGCGAAGGCCGGGGCCTCGAACGGAGCGGCGAGGTCGATCTCATTGCTGTCGGCGTCCACAGGCGCTGGAATCGGCGCAGTGCCTTTGCTCAATGCGGTCACCGAGACGGCCGCCCCCAGATGGGTGGACGGTTCCGACGGATACCGGTACTGCAGCCGGGCGATCGCGTGATTGACCACCTCCATGTTCGGCAATGCCGAAGGTGCATCGAGCGGCGCCAGTGCCTCGGACTTGGCGGTCGCACTGCGCGGCGGTGGTTTCGGCATCGACTCAATCACGCGCACCTGGAGTTGCTCGCGCTTGCCGGAGCTGAACACTGGCCCGAGCCAGTCGAGAAACTTTCGCCCCGCCAGGAAGCTGTGCTCGGACAAGGGCGCATCGCCGACTGATTCATGCCAGCGATCGATCTGCCTGGTTGTGGCAGCGCCTACCAGGATCAACTGCTCGCGCGCCCGGGTCATGGCGACGTAGAGCACGCGCAGTTCCTCAGCCAGTGCTGCTCGCGTAATCTGGGCCTCAATGACATGGCTGGCGATTCCGGGGTAGCGCGTGTTTGTCTGGGTATCGGCGACCCGCAACGCCAATCCACGGTCGCGGTGCAGAAGCAGAGTCTGCGTCCCATCGGACAGATTCAGTTTGCTCCCCAAGCCCGCCACGATGACCACCGGATACTCCAGCCCTTTGGCGGCGTGAACTGTCATCAGTTTCACGGCCTGGCCTTCATTACCGGCCGGCGGCTGGGCCAGCGAATCACGCTCTTCCATCTCTTCCAGGAAACGAAGGAAACGATAGAGGCCTTGCCGGCTGAAGGTCGCGAACCTGGCCGCGCTCTGCTGCAGGTAGTTCAGATTTGCCAGCCGCTGCTGGCCGTTGGGCAACGCCGCATACCACGCAGGCAGGCTGGTCTGACGGTAGATCGTTGCGATCAGTTCCTCAGTGGAGCGCTGCAGCGCCAGCAGGCGCCAGTCCGCCAGGCGATCAAGAATCGCCCGCAGCTTTGCCGCCAGATCGGCGGTCTGCTCTTGCGCATATTTCGTCACGGCTTGATGGAATGGGATTTCCTTGTACGCAAGAGCAATCCGCGCCAGGGCATCTTCGGGCTCATCAATGCAGGCAATCGGAGAGCGAAGCACCGCCGCCAGCGGGATGTCCTGCTGCTGGTTGTCCAGCACCTTCAGAATCGCCAGCACTTCCTGCACTTCGACGGCTTTGAAGAATCCCGAGCGGTTCTCCGAGCGCATCGGGATACCGAGCCGCGCAAATGCCTGCGCAAACTCGCGGGTCCGGAATCGCGTTGCGCGCAGAAGAATGGCGATGTCGTTTGGTTCTATGGCCCGGAAGCGATTTTCTTTGGGAAGATAGATCTGTTTGAGCTTGCCATCGGCCGGGATCAGCAAATCGCGAACGAGGTTCGCCACATGGCGGGCCTCCATCTCCGCCATCTCCAGTTCATCTTCCTGATCATCGTCGCCGGAGGGCTCTTGGGCCTCATTCGCGGCCTGCGCCAGCTTGTCCTTGTCCAGCAGGTGCAGTTCGATGGGTGTTCCCGTGAAGCCCTCGGGCACTTCCGGGTACTCCATGATCGAGGCAAACTCGTGCCCGGCGGCGTACTCGATCTCAGCGGCTTGGCCGGTCATCAGCCGGCGGAAAACACCATTGATCGCCTGCAGCAACGGCCAGCGTGTGCGGAAGTTCTCGCGCAGCTCAATCGCCACGCCGCCGGTTCCACCGCGATACCTCTGGCCGCGCCCGAGGAACAGGTTCGGCTCGGCGAGACGGAATCGATAGATGCTCTGCTTCACATCGCCGACGCAGAACAGATTCCCCGCCACGCCCTCATCGCGCCGACATTCCCGACTTGTGAGTCGCAGAATCTCCTCCTGCACCGGGTTGATGTCCTGGTATTCATCGACCAGCACGTGCTCATAGCGCTCATGCAGACGCCGGGCCAGGTTGCTCGGTTGCCGGGGCTCGCCAGGACCGCCAGATGTGCCAAGCAGGTCCAGCGTTGTGTGTTCAAGGTCCGAGAAGTCCAGCGCGTTTTGACCTCGCTTCGCCTGATCATAGCGATCTTTGAACTGCCACACGAGGTCCAGAAACACGGTCGCGTGCGGAAGCGTCCGCCCAACATCATCGATCAGCCGCCTTTCCTCTAGGGCAAACAGTGGATACAGCGCTCCGTCATCATTGCATAGATCCTTGCGCAGCCGTGCCAATCGCTCCTGCAGTGCCTTTGCCATCTCTGCCGGAATGCCATGTTTCTTTCCCAACCTGCTGACCAATCCCGCACGCAGACGTTGCGATACCGCGTCAAACTTGCCTGCATCAAGCTCCCCGATGCAGTCCGCGATCAGTGCGCCCATCTCCTGTGCCACGGCGGCATACGGACCAGGCTCCGTATGCGCCGCCACGGTCTGAGCGATTGCCTGCGCCTCAGAGAGCATGCCCTCCAGTTCGCGCTTGATCAGAGCCAGATAATCCCGCCCGATCCCACTTCCAGTCAGGGATGACGAAGAAGCCACCTCCGTCAGAGCGGCCATGGCCTGGGTGCGCCAGCGCTCGCGATCCACCACGCCACTGAGAGTTTCGTGCGTCTGCACCACTCGGGCGCGCAGCGGTTCATCCGAGCCATCGCCATACAGATCGATGAACTCGCGCAGCGCGGCCCCATCGGCGCCTTCGAGCCGATCCTCAAAGAGCGCCTCGGCAACCTCTTCGCGCAGCAACTGAGCTTCGGCTCCATCCAGCACGCGGAAACTCGGGTCCAGGCCCGCGGTATGGAAGTTCTGACGGATCAGCCGGGCGCAGAACGAATGAATGGTGCTGATATGCGCGGCTGATGTAAGCATCGCCTGATGCTTCAAGTACTGGGTTTGCGATCCGCGCTGCTGCAGGGCCTGTTCATACCGCATGGCGATCGCCTGCTCGATCCGTGAACGCATCTCATTCGCCGCCGCATCGGCAAATGTCAGCACCAGCAGTCTGTCGATCGAGCAGCGCGGCTGGGCATCGGTCACCAGATAGGCGCAGCGCTCCGCCAGCACCGAGGTCTTGCCCGAACCGGCCGCCGCCGACACGAGGATGCTCGCACCAGTCCGTGTCCGTGCCTGTTCCTGCGCTTTGGTGAGGTTCATGGCGTACCCTCTTCCTCGCCGCCAAGCCCTTTGCGCAGATCGGCCTCGCGCGTGCGCGTGATGACCTTGTAATGGTTGATTAGCGGATCGACCCTGCACACGCTGCGGAACTCGCAATATTCGCACGGTGTGCTCTTGTTCAGGCGATACGGCTTTACTTCCACATTGCCCAGGAGCAGTTCCTCGGCCAGGCCTGCGATGAGCTCTCGCACCCGTTCCAGCAGTGTATCCAGCTCATGCTCGGTCATCGCCGCGGTCGAATTCCTTGCCAGCGAACCATCCGCATTTCTCCGCACCGGAAGAACTTTCGACGCCTCACCCGCCTGCGTGCGCGAATCAAACAATTCAAAGTCATCAGCGCGAAATAGGCCCTGCGGCCGGGCCTCGACCTCATCATCCGCCAGAGCATCCGCCGGCACCTTCGCACTCTCCATCCCGCGCAGGAGCTTTATGTAGAACGCCCCGGCCGGGGTGAGCTTCTTCCCGCCGGCGAGCGCTGCTCCCTGCTGCTGCAACACCAGCAGATACGCCAGAAGCTGCAGGGTCAGGCCATTGAGGACCTCCTTGAGCTTGAGCTGTTTTCCCCGCATCTTGTAGTCGTAGACCGCCGCACGAAGTTCATGCTCGACCCAGTCAACACGATCGATCTTCCCTTGCAGCTTGAGCAGCTTGCCACTGGGCGTCGTGATCTCTAGCGCGCCCAGCACCGCATCAGGGCGATCGCCGAAGATGATCTCCGCTGCGAGCGGGGAGAACTCACCGGCGTGCTGGGCAATCCGCTGGTCACGCAAAACGCGCCTCAGCGTGCTCTTGATATGGCCCAGCAGATAGCGATTGCGGGCGCTGGTCAAGAGAAGCTGACTGCGCAATTGCCGGGCAACTTGATCCGCCAAGTCTTCGACATCCGCATCAGCGATCTCGCTCCACGAGCCCCGCTGGGCGATGATCTGGCGGACCATCCGCTCCAGCACGAAGTGGAAGGCATTGCCCAAATCAAGATTGGAGAGCTCCGCAACCTCGCGCTCGCGGAGTTTGAGTCCATACTGAGCAAAGTGTTTGAACGGACACGCCGCATATGCTTCCAGACGCGAGATACTCGACACCAGCGGCAGTGGATACAGTTGCGCCACCTCCTCGGGATCGAGATGTGCCCGATTCTCATAGGTCATCCCGCGCAGCGCGAAGTGAGTCGGACCGGCCACGGCCGACCTTTCATCCTGTTGCAGCAGCCATCGCGCCAGTTCTTCATAAGGGCGATCCTCGCCGCCGCTCAGAGCTGCCTTCTTGCGGGACAGATATTGCACGATGGCGACGGCCGCCTGCACCGGCGAACTAATCGCATCCACGCTGCCACCGTCGGCAGGCGACGCCACCACGCCCGTGACGATGCGCTGTGCGCGGCGGATAAACCGCGAGGCGACGGTTTCCGTGCCCTGTGCTGTGGCCAGAGCCCTGCTGAGCACCAGCGTCTCCGATGCCCGCGTCATCGCCACATACCCGAGCATGTTCTCCGCCAGCACCTGTTGCGCTGATCCGGGGGCAAGCTCCAGATCGTGCTCCTGCAGCAGCTTTCGTTCCGCATCAGAAAAGATCGGGTCCTCCGCAAAGAGCATCGGGAACTCGCCTTCATTCAGTCCCAGCACAATCACTTTCCTGAACTCCGGGCTGCGGCTGCGGTCTACCTGCCCGACCATCACCTGGTCGAGCGTCGGTGGCGTCAGGGCGAGATCCAGATCCTCCAGCCCTGCCTCGATCGTCTGCGCAAAGTGGCCGCCGGCCGCCTCGACATCGCCCAGCAGCTGCACCGCATCATCAAGCAGTTCCATCACCTGTTTCCACGCCTGCTGATGCTCCTGCGCCCGCTCAAGATTGCCGGTGTCCTGCTCGCGTTTGGACCATGCCCCCAGCATCGCCCGTATGTTGTGCTCCGGGCAGCAAAGCAGGTCATAGAGCGCACGCACCTGATCGTGCATCGAGCGAAGCTGGTGCAGACGTGTGACAAACGTGCGAATTGATCCGGTGAGTCTCCTGCGCAGCACCTCGGCCCGGGCGTTTGCCTGGCGCTCATCGTCAGGCGCTTCATCCTCCGCAGCATGCGACTGCGTAAGCTGCCAAGGCTCATCGCTGATCCAAGCCATCTTGTCGATGCCATGTTCCAGGGCGAAGTTCTCCAGGAAATCCGCATCCGCGGTATCAAGCCCGGATAGCCCGGTCTTAAGCAGTTCCACAACCGCCTGTTGACGCCATCCCTGCGTAACGATCTGCATCACCAGATTGAGGTAGCGAACCAATGGGTGCGACGCCAGCGGCCGGCGGCGGTCGATGAAGCACGCAATCTGATGTTCGGAAAAGGTGCGACCAATGGCAGCGTAATACGGCTCCAGATTGCGGCAGAGCACCCCGATATCGCGCAGGCGAACCCCTTCGATCTGCCACTGTCGGATCTGCCGCGCGGCATAGTGCACCTCCTGCTCCAGATCGGGGGCTTCCACGATCATCAGATCATTTCCGGACGCTGCCGCCGCCACCGGATGGTCGCTCTCCCACTGCGCCTCGATCGCCTTCAACGCTGCGCTCTTAAAGCGATGCACATCATGAAGCACCAGCGGATTCTCCAGCGCAATCCCCTGCTTACGGAATGCATCCAACAGTCGGGCGTAGGTTCTGCGCGTGCGAGCGAAGACGGCCATATCCTCGCCCACCGCCTGCGGAGGCGACGCCGACACATCTTCATCAAGGAGCAGGAACAGATCCATCCGCTCACAGTGCTGAGCCAACGCGATGAGCAAGCGAATCTGAATCGTCGTGAACCCCGCAAAGCCATCCACCAGCACCAAGGCGTCCTTCACCAGCAGGCTGCGGTGGATCCGCGCCTCAAGCTGCTGCAGCCGTCGCAGCGGGTCGATGCGGTCCTGACCGAGGTACTTCTCGTATTCGTTGGTGATCAGCCGCAGATCATGCAGCTTGGCAGCGATTTCGCTGTTGTGCATTCCTGCACCCGACAGCAGCACGGTCTCGATCTGGTCGAAGGTCAGCAACTCCTGCTGGATCTCAGTCATCGCCGCTTCCAGGCGCGCCGCCAGGTGTGGTTGCGTCGCGGTCCTATGAAAGTATTGGAGGTTCGCGGCATTCTCGCGAAGAATCTGCGCCAACACGATCCGCCGTCCGCGGGCGCTGACAAACAACTCCTTCCCAGCCTGATCCGCTCCCAGTTCGCGCGCCAACGACTCGAAGCTGACCACCCGTACATTCAGGCGTGCCGGAGCCCCATTATCACACGCCAGCTTTCGCTCTGTCGTAAACGTAGCCTGAGACGGGACCAGCAGGAAAACCGGCGCACCAACCCCCCTCTCCCGAGTCCACTCATCCACCGCAGCCATGCAGTGCTGCGTCTTGCCTGTCCCCGCTCTTCCCAATACGAATCGCACCGCCATACCCCGCATTGTCAGCGATGAAATCGCCGTCCACAAGAGCGGATCCACAATAAAGGGGTCGGGAGTGTTTTAAAAAGACTCCCGACCCCTTTTGTTTACGTCCGCTTGATCATTTCATCGGCAAATTCGCTGCACTTGACCTCTTTGGCGCCTTCCATCAGGCGGGCGAAGTCGTAGGTGACTACCTTGGCGGTGATCGCGGCTTCCAGGCTCTTGACTATCCGGTCGGCCGCTTCCTGCCAGCCCATGTATTCGAGCATCATCACGCCCGACAGGATCACGCTGCCGGGATTGACCTTGTCCAGGTTCGCGTATTTGGGCGCGGTGCCGTGGGTCGCCTCGAAGACGGCGTGGCCGGTGTGGTAATTGATGTTGCCGCCGGGAGCGATACCGATGCCGCCGACCTGTGCGGCCAGTGCATCGGAAAGATAATCGCCGTTCAGGTTTAGCGTGGCGATGACATCGAACTCTTCCGGCCGGGTCAGCACCTGCTGCAGGGTGATATCGGCGATCGCATCCTTTATGGTGATGTCCTTCTTCACCGTCAGGCCCAGGTGTTCGATCTTCGTCCCGGCCTTGATCAGGCACCAGGGACCCTTGTCGATCACTGTGGCACCGTACTTCTCCTGGGCAATCTGGTAGCCCCAGTCACGGAAGGCCCCTTCCGTGAATTTCATGATGTTCCCCTTGTGCACCAACGTGACGCTCTTGGAGCCGAACCGCACGGCATAGTCAATGGCCGACGCAATCAGCCGCTGCGACCCTTCCTGGCTCACCGGTTTGATGCCGACACCGCTAGTGGCCGGAAAACGCACTTTGGTGAATGCCTTGGGAAACTGTGTCTTGATGAAATCCAGTAACTTCCTGGCCTCCTCCGAGCCGGCCGCCCATTCCACTCCGGCATAGATGTCTTCCGTATTCTCCCGGAAGATCACCATATTCACCGCTTCGGGCCTCTTCACCGGCGAAGGCACACCTTTGAAATAGCGCACCGGGCGCAGGCAAACGTACAGGTCGAGCATCTGTCGCAGGGCCACATTCAGCGAGCGAATCCCGCCGCCGATGGGCGTGGTTAACGGGCCCTTGATGCCAACCAGGAAGGTCCGGAAGGCTTCCACCGTGTCATCGGGCAGCCAGTTGTTGACCTTGTTGAACGCCTTCTCGCCGGCCAGCACTTCCATCCACTGGATCTGGCGTTTGCCGCCATAGCTCTTGGCAACGGCCGCATCGAACACCCGCACGCTGGCACGCCAGATATCCGGACCGGTGCCATCGCCCTCGATAAAGGGAAGAATGGGCCGGTCTGGAACCTGGAGTTTGCCGTTCTTGGTCGTGATCGCCTGGCCATTGGCCGGCACGGTGCAGGTCGTGAAGGTGGGCATATTGCTCGTCGTCCTCTTTCTGTATTGAAGTTGGGTCGCTGACACTAGCCATGGTCGGAAACGCTGTCAAACCACTAGTCCGCACTAACACGGGTAATGCAAGACAATAGGCAAAATGATCGCGATTTGTCGCGTCCGGCGCTCCATCAGACCATTGCAACCAGCCGGTGGCGAATATCATCCACCACGTTGCGCAGACACCTGCCAATCTTGTGCAGTTCCTCCGGTCGCGCGCATTCGCTGGCCAATCCTGGCAGCCGGCCGGCGAGTCGTTCCATGTCCTGTTCATACTCCCGCAGCGCCTCTTTCGAGAGTCGCGTGAGATAGATCGGCTCTCCTGCGGTCTCGCCCATGAGCGGCTCGAAATCGAACTCTCCCGTGATGGGGCCTGGTATCCGCGCGAAATATGCCTGCTCGGCATCGAGAAGCCATTGCACGATGTCGTCGGCCGCGACGGAACTGCGGGGCGAATACACATCTTCAACGACCTGGCGCAACGCGATGCGAAACTCTTGCCGCGGGTTGCGGAGCATAAGGCCCACGAATCGCGTCATCAGGTTGTACTGCGGGTTGGCCAGAGGACCCATGAAGAACTCAAACGCCCTGCCGCCATCGGCATACAACGCCTGAATGCTTCGCGCTGTCAGCGCGGCATGGGGAAGAAACCAGCGGTCGCGCTCCCATCGCTGCGGCGGGACAACTACTGTGCCGCCCAATGATCCCAGAGCACAGGGCAGTTGTTCAACGAGTGACCGGCGGAATCCCTCGCCGGCGCGGGCCAACTGGTCGGTCACATCGGTCATGAAGCAAAGCTGCCGCGACATGCGCTTGAGCATCTCCAGATCGGAGTCTTTGCCCAGGTCTATGCCCCACGCGCTCATCCCCAGAAGCTGTTCGGGGTAACGGTCCCGAACATACGCGGCGGTCTCCCCTATCAATCGCGCGTGATGCTCCATGTCGCTGATCTCGCGGCACTGCCGGCAGTAACAGCGTCCCTGATCGCCGGACTGAAACCCGAACCCGTGAGTGCCAACTTCCGTAACGCAAAAGTCGATGACCTTGCGCATCCAATCGCGGGCGCTTGGACTGTGGTAACACATTACCACCCCGTTGTCCGGACGGAACTTACCCCAACTCATTCTCCCCTCATCGCGCGCGGTGGATGGGTCGTGGCGAATGATCTGCTCGAAGCCCCAGCTATACACGCCCAGGCCCATCAGCACCTTGATCCCCAGCCGCTCGGATTCGCGCAGGATGAAGTCGATCACCCGGCGACGGTCCGGGGTCAAACAATCTTGTAGCGGCACCGGCCAGGCATGGCTGACGCATAGACCCCAGAGCGTGATCCCCGCATACCCGTATTGACGGGCAATGCGAAGATACTCCCCATAGTCAGCGATAGTCCGCTCGCCCACATCAATAATCGGCCAGCGTTTGCCAGCCAGCGGAACGCTGGAGTTGTCATTGATCCAACCCAGAAGCAGGCGATGCTCAAAGCCGGGATTCGTATCATGCATGGTGATGACGTTGCAAGGTATCCGGCAGAGACGAATCCGACAACGCATCACGCGTGGGGAAGCTATTTCGGGCAGGCCGTGACTTCGATCTCAAAGAGCAGATCACCACGGCAGACATCGCCGAGCATCGTCAGGACCGGCCAGCCCAAGGCATCGCGATATTCGGCGGCAAAGTGTTCCGCGACAGCCGGCGTGGCACAGTATGCCATCGCCTGCACCACGTCACTGCTCTGGCAGTGCATGTCACGAAGGACGGCATGCACATTGTCAATCGTCATGGCGACCTGGCCGGCGATGTCGCCGAGATGGCAGGTCTTCCCCGCTCCATCAATGGCGGCTGTGCCCGAACAGAAAACCGTCACGCCTCCGGGCGTCTGCACCTGCGACGCGCGCGCAAAAGCCGAGCCATATTCGTACGCACTGCGCTGGTTGCCGATCGCATGGAACCGTTGCACGATACCATCAGCGCCCCATGCAGCGAGAAAATCCAGGGCAATCCGTGCGCTACGCGGCGAGATGCCAATACCCGTACTGGCAGGCATGCCTCCCGGGCGGGAGAAGAGGCCCTGCTGAGTGAAGTAGTCGTTCCTCACCTTGTTGAGTTGTGGATACCAGTTGAGAATCTCATCCATCCATAGCCACGTGCGGGCAACATCAGATAGCGATGCACCGCTTCGCCTGACGAGATCGCCCATCATCTCGAATGTTCGCCTGGCCTGGCTTGGACCATCCGGCAACGCCGGCGCGTGCAGGCCCGAACCCTCAAGATAACTGCGTCCGCGGCAGATGTACTTCCGAGCGCCCGGTAAGACCGCTGGCGAGCCAATCCCGCTGATTGCGTGCACCTGAACACCCAGAATGCCATCGTGTTCACACGCAAGCAGAAGCGATGGCTTCACGCCATCATCGATGTCGCCCAGTGCAGCCGCGCGAGCCGGAAGCACATCGGCAAATGCGCTCTCGCCTGCGAAGATACGCTCGCCGGTGATCGCCGCGTCCTCTCGCCGCAGTTCCGCGGCGATGCGCCTGTACAGGTCTGTCGCCTGCTCCGCCGCCGCGCCAGAACCGGGCATGGCGGTGATATACAGCTCCGTCGCCTCAGACGATCTGACCGTTCGGATGCTCAACGTCGGTGTTTGTTCTTGCAGTACTGTCATGGGTTCACTCACCACGTTTTGAGGGTTTGGTAGTCGCTCCTTTGCGCGCGGCGGCCAGGCCAAGAGCCGGCCGAGTCGGCGGCGCGACGAAGCGTGCTACGGTCACCAGCAGTTCATCCGCCGGTACGAGATGCCGATATGCGAAGGCCTGCATCATGTCCTCGGCAGGCACCGCCGGGTGCACCACCTGCTTCCCGGCAATCGTCGCCCGCCCCACTATGCGCACGGGATAGATCCCATCCGCCTGGGACCGCCGCGGCGCGATATTCAGCTTCGCTTCCGTCTTGTCGGCAGGGATACGAACGTCGGGCATGTCAAATCCAGGCGAGCCATCCAGCGACACTGCGACTTCGCCGGTAAAACCATCGCGGCGGATCACCTGTGCGCTCAGCGGCGTGTTGTTCCATCCCCGCAGACTGGCGCTCGATGGCGTCACCCGCAGTTCGAAACTCGGCCGCGGCTGGCTGATTCGGAGGCGATAGGCATACTCCGGTCCACCTTTTCCCTGAGTATCGCGCAGAGTCAGGTAATACACGCCGTCGGCTGGCAACTTCGTCAGGATGTACGAATCGGCATGGTGTGTCTCCAGGCCCGCGCCTTTGTCTTCCTGATCATCATTCATCGCGATCTGCTTCCCGGCAGCATCGGTCAGAATCAGCACCGAATCCAGTGGCGAATCAAGGCGGCGTGCCCGGACTTCCGCCACGATCTCCTCCCCCGCCCTGCCACGGAAAGAGTAAACATCCACCTCATCCGATTTGGTGATGCGCCCGTTGATGATCACTGGCATGGCAATCCCCTGGGCGGTTTGGGGGCTATCGTGCGCAACCTGCTCCATGACTTCGGGCAATGCATCAGCCGCAAAGACCGCGCTGTCGCGGTACAAGCCACGATCAGGCAGAGCGACATGCGCGATGCCGGCCGGCTGCCCATCAACCGCAAAATGGCTGTCGGGCAGATTCCACCCCGTCAACACGACATCCGTCTTTGCACCTGCTTTACCACCCAGCGGGAAGATGCTCGTAACAAACGGCAACTCCCCCATCGCAATGCGATAGACGAAATCCTCTCTGCCACGGTAGATCGAGTCGTGAATCTCGATCAGGTACTGCCCATCGGCCGGAATCACATAGTGCAGCACCGGATCGGGATCAAATCGATAGTCATCATCGTACGCCAGTTCCTTGCCCTCTTTATCCAGCAGGCGGATCGTGGCCTGGAACCATCCCGGCACGGCATCGGCGATATACGGCACCAGCGCCCGCGCCTTGGCGATGACGACCAGGTTCTGTCCCTTGCGGGCGGTGAAGTGATAGCGATCCACGCCCCCGGGCATGATCTGGCCGTTCACAACGGTCGGCAGCGTTACATTCGCATCGTCCGGAGGCACGCTCTTTGTGGGTTCATCACGCAATCGCGAAGGCTTCTCGCACACCTCGGGTAGCTGCCCCACAAAGAAGACCATCGGATTGGTGTCGCGGCGCGGCGTAACCAGCCTGATCTCGCGCTCACCCGGCTCTGCATCGGCCTCGATCTCCACCGACAGGGTCACCGATTCGGAGATCGCCGGGCTACTGGGTTTGCGGACGAAATTCGCCAGCCGCTTTACAATCTCATTGAACTCTTTCTCGTCCTCGGCCGTGAACACCGGGCGTGTGCTAGGCTCTGTCGTTGCTCCCCGTGTGGGAACGCCATTGGCCGCCTGGCGCTTGGTGCGCAGCTCATCCATCCGGTTGCGCAGCAGCGCTGCCTGTCCCGGATTGGTAGGAATAAAGCTGTCGACAACCTTAGCCTTGATACCTTTGCCAGTGAAGAAAGCGCCCGTGGTGCCATCGAGGTACTGCCCGCCAACCGTCACGGTAAAGGTTGTTCCCCGCTGTCCGCCGGCCGGCAGGACATAGCCGATGCGCGGGTCGCGCTGGACCTGTTGCTGCTGCGCCATGACCGGCAGTGCCACGACTGCCGTCAGTGCTGCTCCGAGATGCCGCAAGTACCATCGCATTACATTGTTCCTTCGTGCTTCGACGCCTTCCGCTTCACATGATCTCTTTCAATATCCCGGCCGTTTTCACACCGTCCGTGGCCGTGGGCAGTACCCGCGTGTCTATCCCCTGCGGGTTGGGCAGTTTCGCGCTGCCATCAATGCCCAGCAGTGCGTACATGCTGCCAATCAGATCGCAGGGATAGACCGGCCGGTCCTTGACCTCTTCGCCCTTGGCATCCGATGCTCCCACCACATGCCCACCCTTGAATCCCCCGCCGGCCACGACGGCGGAAAACACTTTGCCATGGTGGCCGCGGCCGCCGTTCCAGGGCGCCTCCCATTGCACCTTCGGTGTTCTTCCAAACTCCCCGCCCCACCAGATGATTGTACTATCCAACAGGCCCCGATCGGCCAGGTCCTGCAACAGCGATGACATCCCCGCATCCATCTCGGGCAACTGCCTGCGCATCGTCTGGAAATTCTGCTTGTGCGTATCCCATCCCTTGTAGTTGATGGTGATATAGGGCACGCCACGCTCGACAAGCCGCCTCGCCACCAGGCACGACTGCCCGAACGTGTTCTTTCCGTAGCGATCGCGAACGGCATCCTTCTCCTGTGACACGTCAAACACCTTCCCGGCATCGCCGGTGATCAGGTCATAGGCCTGGTCGCCGGTGGCGGTGAACGCCTGAATCTGCGGATCAATCGCAGCGGCGTGTCCAAGCGTGTCAAGGCTGTTGCGCAGATCCCGGCGAGCAAGCTGCCGGCTGTCCGAAATCCCCGGAGCAACGACGCCCTCCACAGCAAATGGCATCTGCTTCGGATCGCCGCCCGTGGCAAATGGCCGATACTTATTGCTCATGAACCCCGACTCGGAAAACCGGCCCTGCGGCTCGGTGAGCACAACATATGGCGGGATCAGTCCGCGATACCCGGCATCACTGCCTCGGAACAGGGATACCACCGCCCCGGCACAGGGATACACGAGCCGCTCACCCGCATTGCGCCCTGTCTGCACCATGTACGATGCCGTCTCGTGAGCATTGTTGCCATGGGTCATGCTGCGAATGATTGAATATTTATCGGCGTGCTTCGCCAGTTGCGGCAGCAGTTCGCAGATGCGCATGCCGCTGACATTCGTCTCGATCGGTTTGGTGAACTGCCCACAGTAATCGCCTCCCGCCTCGGGCTTGGGGTCGAACGTGTCCAGGTGTGCCGGTCCACCCCACATCCAGATCTGGATCACTGACTTGGCTTTGCCGGCCGCGGCTACCGGCCGCGTTGCCGGCCCGGCCGCCGCACCAAAGCTCAGCCGATTGGCCACCATCAGCCCAGCCATGCCAACAAGCGCCCCACGCAGCACGTCGCGCCGCGAAACGTCGTTCTGATTCATGTAGTGCATACGCGACCTCAATGGCGATAGAGGAACTCCGCGCTATTGATCAGTGCCCAACTCAAATCGATCATCGCATCTCGCGGCTTGTTCACCTGAGTATATTTCGTGACCGCCGCAAACTCCTGATCGGTTGGATACCGCGACAGAATCGTCAGGTATACATCGGCAACCACCTCGCGACCTGTTTTCTTGGAGTTCAGAACTGCCTGCAGTGGACCTCTGGATTCCAGTTTCTTCTGCACGTGGGTTGAGTTCAGCAGATACAGTCGTTGCCCCGCGGTGGGCTTGTTGCTGCGCTCCGACTCAAGGCCGGTGTCGCGCGGCGAGCGCCCAAACAACTCCAGGAACGCACTGCCAATGCTCCCATCCGGCAACGCGATCGACCGTTGCTCCTGCGGGATAAACGTATACGGCTCCGGGATGGCGCTGGTGTACTGCTCGTGCGTGCCGGTAATCTGGCAGATGGCATCGCTCACCACCTCGGCATCAAGCCGCCGCAGTGGGTAATGCGCAAAGTTCGCATCGGCCTGGGCGCTGCGTGTCCGCTCGATGCTCGAGCGCTGATAGGTCTGAGAATTCAGGATCAGCCGGCAGAGTTTCTTCATATTGTAGTCGCTGGCGACAAACTCCCGCTCCAGGTACGCCAGCAGTTCCGGATTTGAGGGTGGATTATCCGCCCGAATATCGTCCACCTCGTGCACAATCCCCCGCCCAAGCAGCCACGACCATACGCGGTTGCAGATGTTTTTCGCGAAGTATGGGTTTCCCGGCTTCAGCAACCAATCGGCAAATACCCTGCGCGGATCCTGACCGGGCTCAACCTTCGCCGGCGTGCCATCTGGGAAAATCGCTGGACCCTTTAGCGCCTTGCTCTGGTCGAAGAAGACGATCTCTTCCTTCCACTCGCCCGTTGATTTGTATCCCACCTGCGAGAAGAAAGCCGCCATCCCGGCCAACCTGTCGGCCGGCCATTTGTCCGCCCGCATGCCCATAAACGTCAGAGCCACTGCCTGTGCCAGCGTCTCCGGCTCTCTCCCCTGGACAGCGCGGTAAAAGTTCACCGGTGCGTCGTGGAAGTTGCTTCCGCTTGAGGTGAGCATCTCGCGGACGAACCGGTCATACGGCCGGTTGTCGCGCACACTGGTGAGGATCCAGTGGTGATACGCCTGAGCGGCGTTAGGCCAGAGATTCACCGGAAACTCTGCCTTTACTCGTAGCAGATCGCTCCACTTCATCGCCCAGTAGTCAGCGAACTCATCGCGATCCAGAAGACGATCGATCAGCAGCTTGCGCTTGTCCGCCCGGCGATCGGTCAGGAACTCCCTCGCTTCATCCGCCGTCGGCAGAGTCCCGATCACATCCAGATACGCCCGGCGAACGAACACCGCATCCGAGCACAGTGGCGGTCCCGCCACGCCCAGTTCTTTGAGTCTCGCCAGCACCAGACGATCAATCTCCGTGGGTGGGACTGTCACATCGGCCGCCTCAAAGGGAGTGATGACCTGCGGCCCGGGCAGCGGCACCGATGCCGTCTCTGTCTTGCCATCCCGACCTTGGTCAGCGGCGCCTACCCAGGCCGTGAGCAATCCGAGCACGAAAATCATGGCGAATCTGGTCATTAGATGCTTCTCTAGACAGGACAAACGGCCGGCAACGCCGTTTATTCCGCGATCATCCCGTGGTACTACCCGGCCGCCGACAAACCTGTTGCACTAATACGTCCCGGCAGGCCCAAAAATCGTATTGATCCCCTCCTGTGCGACGTTATACTGAACCCTGATCATCCGTGAGGATGTCCAGAACCTCTACCAGAAAGGAGCGTGGCTTAATGATTGTTCACAGCAACAACTTCGTCCGTACGTCACGCCCCTGTGGGATCCTGGCCTGAGGTTCGTCGCTCTCTGACGCAATCACCCGGCCGTCCCTGAAAAGGGCGGCCGGCTTCGTTTCCGGCTCCTCCGCCGCGCTTGACCCATCAGGGCCGTGACTTTCCCCTGCCCCCTGCCTTCCGGCGTCACAGCCTGCTTGCTGTTGCGCCCTGATGGAGAAGAGCAATGACATTGCAGCAGCTTGGTTACGGCAGCGAATTCGAGGCTGCCTTTGCGAAGTACCGGGCGTATGGCAACGTGCCCGGCCGAGTGATGCGCGAAGAGCGCGAAATGTACGTGGTGATGACCGAACACGGCGAGCTACAGGCCCAGGTGGCCGGGCGACTTCGCCATGCCGCCCTCGGGAGAGCCGATTTCCCGACCGTCGGTGATTTTGTTGCCCTGGTCTGCCGCCCGGCGGAGGGCAATGCCACCATCCACGGTGTGCTTCCGCGCAAGAGTTGCATTTCGCGGAAGATCGCCGGGGCGACAACCGACGAGCAACTGCTCGCCGCCAACGTCGATACCGTGTTCCTGGTCAGCGGACTCGACGGTGACTACAACCCCCGGCGCATTGAGCGCTACGTCGCGGCCGCCTGGGAAAGTGGCGCCCGGCCCGTCATTATCCTGAACAAGGCCGACCTGTGCGATGACCCTGAGTCTCGCGTGGCAGAGGTTGAGTCGGTCGCCCCCGGCGTGGCGGTGCACGCCGTCAGCGCTGTCGATGGTCGTGGCATGGACGCGTTGCGCGCATACCTGCTGCCAGGCCAGACCATCGTGTTCCTCGGCTCATCTGGCGTTGGCAAATCCACGCTGACCAACGCGCTCGCCGGCGCGGATCTGCAAGATACCGGCGGCCTGCGCAGAGGTGACGGCCACGGTCGCCACACCACCACTTCCCGCCAACTCATCCCCATCGCTGGCGGGGCGCTGCTCATCGATACGCCGGGTCTGCGGGCGATCACTCTGTGGGGCGAAGAGGGCGATCTTTCGAACACCTTTGATGATATCGAGCAAGTCATCGCCCGCTGCCGCTTCAGCGATTGCCAGCATCGCGCCGAGCCCGGATGCGCTGTGCGCGAGGTGTTGTCGCAGGGCACGCTCGATCCCGGCCGGCTGGAGAACTACCGCAAACTGCAACGTGAACTGCGCCACCTCGAAGGCCGGCAGAACCAGCGCGCCCGCCTTGAGGAGCGTGCTCGCGGCAAGCAGATCCGTCAGTTCACCCGAAACCGTGAGAAGAACCGTTACAGCCACCTTGCATGAAAGAGGCGACCATGGAGATCCGCAACGAACATCCTGGGGATGAACAAGCCATCACGCAGGTCAACTGCCAGGCATTTGCCAGTATGGATGAGGCATACATCGTCGAAGTGATGCGGCGGCATTGGCCGACCTATCAACGAGAGTTCTCGGTCGTGGCGTGGGATGGACCACAGGCTATCGGCCACGTCCTGATGACCCCAGCCCGCATCCGACTGCTCGATCAGACAATTGATGCTCTGGCGGTCGGCCCGGTGGCCGTCATTCCGGCGCGGCAGAAGCAGGGAATCGGCGGCCAACTGCTTCGACACTGCCACGGAATCGGAGCGAGCGCTGGCTATGCATTGAGCTTCCTTTACGGGCACCGCACGTACTACCCGCTTCACGGGTATCGCCCATGCTTCGGCGGCGGCAAGATCACACTCGACCCGACCAGAATGCCAGCGGCCACGCTCGCCCTGCGCGCTATGCCAGTATGCGAGACGGATCTACCGTGGCTGGTCGCCTGCCACGCGCAAGAGTGGCACGATGTGGACTTCGGCTGGTTGTGGGGGCCGACGCTCGCACAGTGGACACTGCCCGGCCTTAATGCGGTAGTATGGTGGACCGATGACGGCCGCCGCGCTGCCTACACGCTCAAGGCGCGCGGCCGGCTGTGCATGCTGCTGGCCGACGACCCAGATCTGGCGCGGCAGGTACTCTGGCGGCTCAAACCCGCGACCATCGACCTGCACCCCTGCGGGTGGTTCGCCAATCACGTTCTGCAGCAAGGCTGGTCCAGCGCCGAGGTTGGCCACGAGCCCAGCCCCTCGGCCATGGCCTGCGAGTTACGTCCCGGCATGGTCGACGCCTGCCTCGCCGCTCAACGCACCGGCCGTCCGACCGGCGGGTGCATGTTCCCAACACCGTTCCTGCTCTGCTGATCGCCGACTCCCACCAAACCCTACCCCACCAACCCAAACCGCTGATGCACCTTGCGCTCAATCACGGCGAACACCAGCCGATCCACCAGCATGGCGATCATCACCATGATCGCCATCACGGCCACCACCTGCTTAATGTCTGCGTACGACCGGCCGATCTCCAACTGATACCCCAACCCGTGCCAATCCACCGCCAGGATCAACTCCGCTCCCATCAGGCTGCGCCAGGCAAAGCTGAACCCCTGCCGCAGGCTCGATGCCAGCGCCGGCAGACTCGCGGGAAGCAGCACATACCGATACAGCTTCCACCCATCGGCACCCAGCATCAGGCCGGCTTTCTGATAGACTGGCGGGATCGTTCGCAGCCCATCGCGCAGGCTGATCGCAATCGCAAAGCACGACCCCATCACCAACACAAACAGAATCCCCTTCTCATTGTGCCCCAACAGGAGCACCGCCAGCGGCACCCAACACACGCTGGGCAATGTCTGCAATCCCAAGAAGACCGGCCCGAGAATCCCATTCGCCAGTTCGAACCGCCACATCGCCAACCCCAGCCCCACCCCCATCGCAATGCTAATCGCAAACCCCACCAGCAGGCGCACCCCCGAAATCGCCGGCGCACTCAGCAGCGGAATGCTACCGCCCGGATGCACCTCGCCATCCGCCGGCTTCGGCCAATGGGCGCTGATTGGATCACCGAATGCGGTGCGAAACCCCGCCAGATCGCAGAACGAGTCCAGAACGTGGCTGGGCGCCGGAAACTTGTACGGCTCCCAGGTGATGACCCTATATGCCATCTCCCAGGCTGAAAGAATCACGACCCACGCCAACAGCACTCGCAGGTTTCCAGAACTCAGCAGTCTGCGAATTAGCACGGTTGACCTCGTCCTCGATTTCCTTGCGCACCAGGTGCACCAGTTCCGTAATGTCCGTCCCATCAAAATCACGCGGATGCGTCAGGTTGATATCAACCACCCGCCGGATCCGCCCCGGATGCGCATGCAGCACGACGATCCGATCCGCCAGGCGAACCGCCTCGCCGACCGAGTGCGTCACAAACAGGATCGTCTTCTTCGTCTGCGTCCAGATCTCCTGCAACTGGGCATGCAGCAGCGTTCGTGTCTGGGCATCCAGTGATGCAAATGGCTCATCCATCAGCAGCACGGCCGGGTCTATTACCAGCGCCCGCGCAATCGCGACGCGCTGCTTCATCCCGCCCGACAGCTCATGCACCAGCTTATCGGCACTCGCCGTCAAGTGTACCATCTTCAGCGCGGTTTCAACCCGATCGCTGCGCTCCGACCGCGGCATGCCCGCCATCTTCAATCCAAACGCGATGTTCTGCGCTGCCGACAACCAGGGAAACAGCCCGTGATCCTGAAACACCACCGCCCGATCGGGCCCGGGCTGGTTTACTTCTTTCCCATCGAGCCTGATCGTGCCATGATCGGCCTGCACCATCCCGGCAATACAGTTCAGCAGTGTGCTCTTGCCGCAACCGCTGGGCCCCACCACGCACACAAACTCCCCCTCGCGGCACTGCAGGCTGATATCCTCAATCCCGTTGGCGCGGTGGCCGCCAAACGCCTTGGTCAATCCCTCAATCTCCATGCGTCCGCGGGTCGGCAACTGTAGCGCGGCGGCGCTCTGGGCCGCCGTCGCCTTGCCGTTGCCAAATATGCTGAAGACCGACATCGCCCCTATTTTCCTCCCCCAACGCCCGCAGGGGAAGTCCCCGCCGCAGCGCCCTCCGCAAACGCCGGATCAACCATGCCATCGAGATTCGGCTTCTGCTTGGCAAACTCCAACTCATACGCCCACTGCGCCATCGTCTGAATCGATGCCGGCAGCGGATCATCGGTAAACTTCACCCGGGCGATCGCCTGCGGCAACACGCCCTCCGGCAGCTTCTTGGTCGTCAGTGCAAACAGCGCTGCCGACAACTCCGGTATCTGCGCCTGGGCATCATCCTGCAGCTTCTTCGTCCATTTCCGATGCACCTGGATAAAGGCCCGAACCGTATCGGGATGTTCCACGAGGAACTTCGTGTCGGCCACCACAATCGTCGTGGCAAACTCACCGCCCGGCCAGAGGTCCTTCTCTTCCGCGATCATCCGGGCCTTGCTCTCCAGGATCAGCCTCGCTCCCCAAGGCTCGGGAACCCAGGCGGCATCGATGTCGCCACGCTGCATCAGCATCGCCTGCTCGGCGTTGGGCGTGGGTTGAATACTGCGTAAGTCCTGCTTCAATACCGACTTGAAGTAATGCCGGGCGGCGATGTCCTGGGTATTGGCAAGCTGGGGCGTCGCCAGCTTCTTCCCGGCCAGATCCTCCAGCTTCTGTATCGGAGCATCGGCCCGGGCAACGATCACGACGCCGTTGGCGGCCGCCCCGCTGATCACGCGAATCGCCTTGCCCTTGCTGGCGAGGAACGCCGCCACGGCCGGTCCTGGACCGACGTAGCCCAAGTCCAGTTCCCCGGCCAGCATCGCCTCGACCAGCGACGGCCCGGCATTGAAGACCTTGGTCTTGAGGGCGGCCGACCCGATGGACTTTTGGAAATCGCCCGAGGCGACGCCGAGCACGGCCTGAGCGTGGGTCAGATTGGCAAAATAGCCCAGGCGCAGCTCGGCGGGCACGGAAGTCTTGGCCGGCACAGAGCTTCCGGCTTTCGCAGGCGATTCCGGAGGCTTGCGGTCGCACCCCGTCACGGCCGCAACGCAGGTCAGCAACAGTCCCGCCACAACCGGCATTAGTAACGGCTTCATGCAGCCAACCCTATGCGCATGGCCGCATCTGTCAAGATGATTCCTATCTTTCCTATAGGAGAATCATGGGGTGCGTAGCCAGGGTTGGGCGTAGAGATGTGGATAAGTGTACAGGTGCGCAAGTTGCGCGAGAGATACCCCCCTGC
>Ga0209083_1000652_pt1 | contig 48778 bp, 44 predicted proteins | sample AM7aDNAmetaG_FD_184132 | JGI IMG/M metagenome (GOLD analysis project Ga0209083, IMG submission 184132) | Freshwater microbial communities from Finland to study Microbial Dark Matter (Phase II) - AM7a DNA metaG (SPAdes) (version 3) | ecosystem: Environmental > Aquatic > Freshwater > Lake ...
ACCTCTTTTCTCAATTTTAGGGGGGTCAACATCTGCCGGACTGTCATGAAAAACTATCATGAAAACCACAGAAAAAACCTATTTTTTTAACCGGTCTGCGGGGGGTCAACATGATCCGGATTATCCAAACATATATCGGGTGGTCGCAAATCACAAGATGGCAGGGGATAGGTATTCCTCAGTTCGTACAACAGATGTGTTGGCATATCAGTTGAAATCGAAATTCCCCGGGATCGAAAACAGTACACGGATCTTTGACTTTGCAAATTATATGGGGGATCTATTTTTTAAAGTAGACAACAGTTTTATAAAAGAAAAATCATTTCTGTTGGTGGACGATGGTTTTGTGGACATGTTCTCAATTGAATTGGTTCAAGGTGATTTTAACCTGTTTAAAAACAACCTGAATGGTGTGATGATGACCGAAAAAACGGCACGAAAATATTTTGGAACTCGTAATCCAATTGGGGAAACCATCAATTTAAAGTATAAGTCTGGTAACGTCCAACTTGTTGTTTCTGTAATAATTAAGGATTTCTCTAACTCCTCCACCATCCAGGCAGGCCTGATTGGCAAGATAGGGACTGCTTATCCAGGGACAAATACCCGTCAGATGTCAGGAAATTATATAACTTATCTAAAGCTCGATCCTGATACAAATCCAGAGCGACTTGCTCAGAAAATCCCAGTTGAAGGTGATGATACTTTCAATACGACCTATCAACTCCAGAACATTCGGGATTCCTATTTGCATTCTTCCCAATTAAAAGATTCACCACCCGAAATTAAAGGTAACCTTGGGAATTTGTATGTTTTCTCACTGGTTACTATTTTATTGCTTTTGGTTGCGTGTGGTAATTACATTATCCTTTCAAACATCTGTTTCATGTCGAGAAACAAGGAGATCGCGATAAAGAAAACCCATGGAGCATCGGGCAGAAGTTTGTTTGCTTCTTTTCTTGGGGAATCGGTCCTGCTATCCATGCTCTCCTTGCCTTTTGCCTTAATCATAAGCGGTTTGTTTACCACTGTGATTGGAAAAATTTTCAACATCCATTTGCCTATTGGATTGTTTCTGGATTGGCGGTTCCTGATGGGCACCATCGTAATATTGGTGATTACAGGTGTCTTGGGTGGAAGTTACAATGCATTCTATTTGTCATCGCTAAATCCTGTCAGGTTACTAAGCAACAACTTTCTTCAAGGGGAGAAAAAGTATTACATGAGTAAGGTTTTGATCGTATTTCAAACCATTTCATTTGTTGTCCTTCTTTTCTGTGTCAGCATTGTATTCAAGCAAATCCAATATGGAATTGAAAAAAACTTAGGATACGACAAGGAAAATCTGATTTCTATTAAATCGGCTGATCCCCAATTTCCAAAAAGTTGTGAATTCATTAAAAGTCAGCTTAAAAACGAAAAGATGGTTGTGAATTTTTCAACAGCATCTTTCGGGTTGTTTACGAAACCTGAATTGATCCTGTTCACCAATAAATCTAATACACAAGGCTATACAGGGTTCAACGTGTATGGCGTGGATTACAATTACATCGAAACTGCAGGTTTCAAATTGGTTGCTGGCCGGTCATTTTCTGAAACATTCCATCCTGAAAGAGACCATATACTGATCAATGAGACGGCAGCCAAAGAATTTAATTTAATCCATCCAATTGGGGAAAGGATTGAAGGAAAAGAGATTATCGGTTTGGTCAAAGATTTTAATGTTTCTTCATTGAAAGAGAACATCCCATCTGTCATGTTCGAATGGATTGGCGACCATGAGGTTTCACAGATATTAATTAGGACAAATGGTGACAAGGATGCGATTTCTCACATCCGGAGTTTATTTTCAACGCAATTACACGACTCGCCTTATGAAATTTCCTTTATCAGTGATCAGGTTGGCGAGATGTACAAGACAGATATTCAATTTTTTACGCTTATCGCGGTTTTCACGGTTTTAATCATACTTATCTCGTCAATGGGATTATTTGGGCTGTCCGTTTTTATGAACAACCAAAAAACAAAGGAGGTTGCAATCCGGAAAACGTTTGGTGCAGACAACCGGAATATTCTTGCCTATCTAATTAAAGACTATTTCCATGTTGTGATTTTAAGTAACTTAATCGGTTTACCGATTGCTTTTGTGATTATGAAAAACTGGTTGACGAAATATAGTTTTCAAATTGATATCAACATCTCTATTTTTATTACTGTGATGATCTCCTCACTAACAATTGTGATTCTTACTGTGATTTATAACCTATTCATATCTGCCAACACGAATATAATTGTGCAATTAAAACGCGATTAATAAATCTTTCTATGGAAAAATCGGATGAAAATTTTAAAAAAATGTTGGAAAGTATTCCAGAAAATTTCGAAATTCTGCAAGAAGGCATTGATATCGAAACCCTTAAAGAATATTCGGGTTATTCTCATTCCTTTGACAAGGGAAAACTCTCAGAAAAAGACACCATTAATTTGGGTCGAGCTTTGTTCGATAAAAAACTGCCAATCGAAGCCAGGAAAAAGATTTTGGTTTTATTGGCGCACCTTGGCACAATTGAAGCTTGTCGGCAAATCGAAAAATATGGAAACAGTCCTGACAATGACTTGAAACAATGGACTCTCTTATCTTTACAGGAGTGTCGGATGTTTCTTGAAGGTTCCATTATGGATGAGAGTATGGGTTATATTTCCAGTGGTCTCGGAGGACTTGATAACAGGATGAGGTATTATTTTCTTGTTTTGCCATTAATAGGAGCTTCATTAACGCAAATACAAAAAGATGTAATCAAGAGTGAATTTGAGATCATTTGCAAGGGTTTAAATTCTGTCATTGAAAACATTGATTTTTCGGACACTTTTGTTGGATTTACAGTTTTTGTTCCTTTAGATGTAGCAGTTGGAACTCTAATTGATTCAGGGATAAATAAATGCAATGAATTGGGGAAATTTGTTTTTGAGTATTATTATGTGGGCAATACAAACATTCCCGATCAAAAGGAAATAGAGGAAATAATAGAAATTATCCGGAAAGACTAAAATAAAATCTGTGTAACTTAAAGCTTTCACTCAATTTACCAACGAATATTATTGCATCATGTGCCCCAAACATTTTTTAATGATTAATTGTTATTTATTTAACTTTGGAATATTAATTCGATAACCATGAAACGATTTGTTGTGGTCATTTTATTGGCTGTAGTTTTTTCACTGGTAGCCCTTTATTTTATTAATCCTGAGATTGTTGAGAAAATTTGGCTTTGGGTTGTGGGCCTTTTGGGCTCAATTGTGGCTTTTTTTCAAGGAACAACACAATGGGCCGGTGAGAAAATTAAATCCCTTACTAAAAAGCAAACTGCAATTGATGCCACTGGGAAAGATACAGTTGCTCCAGGTTTTATGCAGATTTATCGTTATTGCCGTGTGGGAAACCGTTTCCAGGGTTTGGTGTTTGTCGAAGGTCAGTTTATTGGGATTTCAAATGAAAATTTAGTTAGCAGCATTGGAGTCTATCAGATTAATATACTGCAAAATAAAATTGTGATATCGAATAGTATTTCTACTTCATCTTTTGTCATGACCGGGAACAGCAATCCATCAGAAAATGATGTTGTTTTTTCAGTTGACCAGAATACTGCATCCAATAATTCCGTCCAGGGTTTCAATGCGATATTTGAAAAATTGTCGCATTGGCTGGAAACTGAAAAACAACCAACACTTCAAATTTTTAATCCTGATTATTTCAAGTGAGGTATTCTGAAAAAGTTTAATGTAAATTAATAATATCTGTTCAGATCAAGATTTAGAAACAATAAAAACCAGTGTTATGGGAAAACTACTTAATGAAGCAAAAAAGTCTGTCCGCACATTGAATAAAATTTTCTTTGGTGCGATAACGTTAATTATTGTATTGCTCCTCCTCATGATCGTAATTTCCGCATTTGAATTGGCCTTTGGGAATATATCGATTTACAGCTTCGTTGCAATAAGTCTGATGATGATTTGGTTAGGATTGTTGATCGGATATTTGGCCTGGGCTGTTTATTTCTACAACATCAATCTGGGGCTCACCAATGAAAGCTGGGCCGAGCTTAAAGAGAAGCAAATCAGTGAAGACGAGTCGGTTAAGTTGGATAAAACGATTGATAAAAAGTATTCCGGACCTACTGATAATCTTTATCAGGACGAAAGCCTTGGCCTACCTCCCGGAACGATACGCGGGAGTATTGCCTTAACTCTTATGATCGGAGGATTGGCTTTATTTATTTATTCAATGGGAAGTTCAAGTATTCAGGAGGGGAACAGTTTTATTTATGACAATTTTGAGTTCTTCAAAACTGCATTTTTAATGATGATCGCTTTCTATTTTGGATCAAAGTCGTTGGAGATCTTGCAAAAGAAAGGTGGCATTATTCAAAAAAGGTTTGGGGACCAAGCTAATCAGTCCTTGGATACTCCCAATAATTTCACAGATGACGGAACAACTGCATTACCTGTTAATAATCAGAGTAATAATCAACCAATAATAAATCCCGCCACTGAGAAAACAAAGGTATTAAGTTCAAGTAGTCCTGAGTTGGTTGAGCCGGTTCTGACCGCCATTGGTCCGAATGACGGAGTTACGATACAGCATAAAACTCTTGACGCTGATGATATTGAAGAACAATGTAAGTTGCTTAATCTGGAACCTGCTGCAATGCAAGCTGTTATCAAAGTTGAATCTGGAGGATCCGGTTTTTTGGCAAATGGACAACCAAAAATCCTGTTTGAAGGACATGTTTTTTGGAAGCATCTGGCGAAGAAAAAGGCTGATGGGTTGATCCCTGAAGGACCGGAATATTATGCGCCGAATTATCCGGATATTGTTTATCAATACTGGACCAAACAATATTATCTTGGAGGTGAAAAAGAGTATTTGCGGTTGGAAAAGGCCGTTTTGATAGATAAGGATTCTGCATATAAAGCTACTTCGTGGGGCAAATTCCAGATTTTGGGAGAAAATTTTGAAGTTGCTGGTTTTAAGGGAAAAACTGTTACCGATTTTGTTGAAGCACAAAAAACATCCGAGCAGGAACACCTCAAAGCTTTCATCAGTTTTATTTCCAACACGGTTTATAAAGGCCAGAATCTGATCAGTTACTTACAAGCCAAAGATTGGACAAGTTTTGCCCGTGCCTATAATGGTCCTGGTTATGCAGCAAACCAATATGATGTCAATCTGGAACAGGCTTACCACGATTACTCAATCCGATTGAACACAAATATTACTGCTGTATTGACCCGAAAAGAATTCGAACCGAAACAGACTTTGGGGGATTTTGAGGCAACCGAAAACGGAACTGTAATATTCAGTTGTAAAACATTGGAGCTTCCATGGCTAAATAATCAGAGGCTGATAAGCTGCATACCCACAGGCAAATATAGTGTTGTAAAGCGCACCAGTGAGAAGTATGGTACACATTTCCAATTGCTGAATGTTCCCGACCGGTCCATGATCCTGATCCATTCAGGTAATTATTTTTCACAAACCCAGGGTTGTATTTTGATAGGATCAGGTTATCAGGATATTAATCAGGACAGTGTGCGGGATATAATTGAAAGCAAGAATACCCTTCTCAAATTATATGCGATGATGCCAGACAAATTTGACCTAAAAATTTGCTAAGATGAAGTGTCTTGTCATCATACTTGTATTCATTGCAATTCAATTTGTGTCGTGCCATAAACCTGATGAAGGCCTTGCTGTTAGTAAAATCCAGAAAGCCTCCAAACTGGCCACGGCAGAATTTACTTTGAACAAAGCAATTGTTGCGACCAAAGGAAAGACTTTTCTTTGGGTGATTGAGCTCAATGAGGCGATATTCGTAGCAAATACTCAGGCAATTATTAAAGCTGGTATTGATCTGGAAAAGCTTAAGAAAAGCGATGTTGAGATTGATGGTACAAAGATTCGGATTGCATTACCCAATGTGGAAATATTGAATTTTTCTTACCCAATTGAAAAGGTTGTTATCAATGAATCTATTTCAGAGGACGCGTTTATGAACAAGTTTTCCATTAAGGATTATGACAATATTCTGGAAGATGCAGAGCTTAAAATCAGAGCTTTAATCCCATATTTAGGTATCGAGGATGCAACCAAGCAAAAAACCAGGGTTTTGCTCGAAACTCTTTTGCACAGTTTGGGATATACGGAGATTTACCTTGAATTTAAGGATGGTTTGGTACTCGACGGTGTTGTGACCAAGCCTTCAGCTTCTGATTCCTGGATTTCTAACGAAAAAAAATAGGAGGTAATTATGATAATTTCGTTCTTGGTCAGAAATTTTCGTTACATCATCGATGCGTTGATCTTGGCGGCTATTATAGTCGTTTTTGTAATCTTCGATCCGCTTAAATTGTTCAATACTGGTGTAAATGTACGTAATACGCCAGTTTCCGTACAAAGTATAAGACAAATTGGTCAGTTGATTACGGCTGAATATTATGGTGAAGAGATTGCTTCTCTCTCCGATTGTTATAAGGATACAGTAGACCGGAAGGTGATTGACGACAATGGGCACGATCTTTTCAAGGATTTGTTCGCTTCATTTGATTCGCTCAAGAAAACAGAAAAACATGGCTGGATAACCTTTAATAAAATCAATAAAAATAACATCGAACGGCAAATAGAGGATAAGTATCCCTGGATTACCCGAAATAGAATCTATCCTTTGTTAATGAGTTATTTGATTGATATTATTAAAAACAAAACGAATACTGATTATGACAGTAAAAAGATCCTTTGGGTGTTGTTTGAAAAAGGGTTTATAAAAGAGAATACTTTAAGAATTGACTCTAATTTTACTTTAACTAATTTCTCTGCTTATGTCAATATTAAAGACAGCCTCAGTTTTAAGGAACCAAAGAAGAACATTGTTTACATTGGCAGGGGATGGGTAAAAGCCGGAATTGATTTTGGGAAACTAAGACCTGAAGATATCTTTTACAATTCGGGAAATAAGACCCTCTACATTAAGCATTGCGAACCAGAAATTTTGGACTGCGACATCAATCCATGGTTTATTCCCAATAAGGTTAAGGGCTTTGAGTTGATCAAACAAAAAGGAACATTCGACAGTATTTTTAAAATAGCTGTAAAGGTAAAAATCGTATGTAAGGAGAAGCTTCGGATGCAGGCAATTAAGAGTGGGATTATTCTTCAGGCTCGTGAAAATGCACGGGAGAGCCTAATGAATTTATTCAGCCTGATCATGGGTAGTCAGATCAATCAGGTAGTTTTTTCCAAAAATATATTTGAACAAGACTTGCATGAAATATTGAAAGATTCAGTAATAAACAATCAAGAAGCAATTTTCATCAATGACCTGACCTCAAAAAGTCTGGTTAAATTGGATACTACATATTATTCCGATTACAGGATGCAATTGGCCGATTTACGCGACTTCTGCGATAAACTCCAATCGTACAAGTATGCAGGTAGTCAAGTAAATGGATTTTCTCTTGAGATGGCTGATTATCTGCAGAACGACCAAATAGATACCATTGAATTTAGAAAAGCTTTTTCCACCCTTTGTTCAGTTCCTTCATCTGATTTGGTGGATAAAAATTCAAAAATATTTCGGTTATTGGCAGATTATAAATCAACCCCCAATAAGTTTATTGATGACTGCATCGCCAATAGTCTTGATCTGAAACAAGATACGACGGGATTTCAGCACAGATTGTCCATGTTAACAGAAGGATATAGGGATAAACTGTATAAAAAGGGATTACAAATCTGTACTGATTCTGTTAAAAGAAAAGGGAATAATTATGCAATATGGTTTAAAACGGCTGCCGGTTGTGACAGTGCAAGGTTTAAGGTCGCAAAATACATAATCGCTCATAGCGACACTATTGTATTAACAGAAGATTTCCTCAACAAAATAATGAAGCACCATTTCTTTGGTAATCCATTGCCAGCTGACAGTCTAAATAAGTATTTTAGTGAACGATTGAAGAGGACTGCACATTAGGAGGCTAAGTTATTTTGTAAATAAACAGGACTTCAGGAGGTTTAAAACCCAACCTGAAGTCCTGTTCTCATTTTATCCTATTACCTTTTTAAGATAGACAGCAAATCTGGAAATCCTTATTTTGTTGCTTTAATCTTTAGCAAAGTCACTCCATGTTGGTTGACCTTTGTTTCAAACTTCCCATCGAATGTGCCTAAATCTTTCTGAGACCATAAGTTGCGGACTGCCTGTTTGCCTGATAATCCCAAAGTTGAAAAATCAAGATTGATCAATTTCGAAGTATCCACTTTTTGCTGGTCCCAGTTGATCATTTTCACAGGATCCTTTTCCCCGCCATCGGTCGTACCTGTGTAGAAGATTCCGACTGCTTTTGACCCGTCTGCAAGGTCTTTGGCCCACACCTGGTAATCGTCACCTTTTGTGATCAACTTTGCCTGATGACCTAAAATGTCCTGATTGATCCCAATCACCTCATCGTTTGTTACCAAGCCTAAAGTAAAGTCGTCGAGTTTGGTCATATCGCAACCAATCAACAAAGGTGATGAAAGCAACGACCACAAGGAAACATGTGCATATTGTTCATCCTTTGTCAGTTTGGTTGGCAACGTTTTTGCACTCCAGCCAACCGAACCGATGACAAGCATGTCAGGGTCGTTCCAATGTCCCGGGTTGACATAGTCGGCATTATTGGTCTGTTTGAAACCGGTATTTAAAATGCTCCTCCAGTTGTCGGTGATATCGCCGGTCGTTCGCCATGAGTTTCCATTTACATCAGCACCCCATTTCCAGACATCCCCCATACCATATTGGCACAAACTGTAAACGATATCGCGGTTGGTTTTGACAAGGGCATCCTGCATGATTTTGTAAGGTTTTTCCAATTCCTCAAGCGTATTGCCAGCGGAAATACTTCGATACGAACACCAGTCATATTTCAAATAGTCAACGCCCCAGCTTCCCCATGTCATGGCATCTTGAAGTTCATGTTGGTAGCTCCCCAAGGCCTGACCGCAGGTTCTGGGGCCGGGAGAGGAATAAATACCAAACCGGAGACCCTTTGAATGGATATAGTCACTCATACCTTTGATGTCGGAAAATTTCTGGTTGGTAAACAACTCGCCGTCATCAGTGCGTTTATCGGCTTGCCATCCATCGTCAATGTTGACAAAAGCCCAGCCATGACCACGGAGCTTGTCCGAAATCACATCGACGGCAGCTCGGATTTTTACCTGATCGACCGACATGCCACCGGCATTCCAGCTGTTCCAACCCATTGGAGGTGTGAGAGCCAGCAAATTACCAACTTTCAGTTCAATTTTGTCTTTCGCTACGCCAAGACTGTTTTTTACTAAGATGTTCAAGGTATAGGTTCCCTTTTGAGCAGGAGATGTCCCTGAAATAATTCCTGTGCTGCCATCTAATTTTAACCCGTTGGGCAATTTGTCAATAGCAAACTGAAGTGGTTTTTTACCGGTTGCAGGTATTGTGAAGATGAAAGGCTTTTCAGGAGTTGCGCCGATCACTTTTGGGTGGTTTATTTTGGGAAGGTCACTTTCTTTCGGCGTGAGGATTTTGGGTTCTTCACCAATCGCTTTTAAAGGCAGTGCTTTTGGCGCAACATTGCCTGTATAAGTGATTTTTGCATTTCCCCAGGCTGCCATTGAACCGAAAGGTCCTGCACCAGGACCAGAACCTGAGACCGACTGACTGACAACAATCAAAGCCAATTTCTTGATCCCACCGATTTCGACATCGACAACTTTTGCTTTGTCGCCCGTTTTCATAGGACCGCTGCTCCAGATTACTTTCTTGTCGCCAAGAACAAAAAACTCGATGGTTGGCATCACACGTGGAGTGCCAAACGGCATTGCACCACCTGGAGCACCACTCGGCATTGCACCGCCTAACATCGCTCCACCAGGTGCACCACCGCCAGGCATTTCACCACCCGGGCCTCCTGCTGGTTGTTGATTGGCACCTGCGGTTGCTGTTCCTGCCGGTCTGGCACGAAATTTCCGGTCGCATGCCCCAACTTCGGCATAAAAACGGGAGCCTGAACTATTCAGATCGATCAGGTATTTGGCAGGAACCCCTACGCCAACACCATTCTGATAAATTGTCCCGGCAATAATGATCGTATCGCCCCTTGTTGTCTGATTCTTCATCGCTTGTCCTGTCTCAAGGTCAAACTGCGATAGATCCATGTCGCCCAACCAAATCGATTTTTCCTCCCCGACTGTAAAACTACAGAGAAGAATTACACACCAAATTAAGACCAAATGTTTCATAAATCCTTTATTAATTGTTAATTATCAAATAAATAACCTATTTTCAGTAAACATTCTGATTTTTTTTCAACAATTGAAATTCGTATATTTCGAATTAAATTAACCCCAAAGTTTATTTTTTTGAAAGAAAATTGGACAAACAGTTCGTTTTTACCGACAAACAATGGTTTTTTAAGAATTTTTTTTAGTCGCGTACATTTTCACCATCTGACTAACAAATAAAATAAAGGATTATTGTCGGATTGAAGTATTTTTCCGTAAAATTGTAATTTCCAGAAAATCAATTGAATACATATCTATATTTTTAAGACCTTTTTTCTGATTCAATATTAATTTCAGCTAATTGTGATAATCCTTTGAATAATTGAGCCATTTTGGCAACTTTGCGCCTCGAAAATTTTAATTGACATACAATTATGGCTCTGATCAAATCTATTTCAGGAATACGCGGAACAATAGGTGGCAATCCCGGTGAAGGATTAAGTCCACTTGATATTGTAAAATTTACGGCAGCTTATTTAACCTGTATCAAAGAGGGTAAAAAGGGTTACGGCAAACTCAAAATTGTAGTGGGACGCGATGCCCGAATTTCTGGCGAAATGGTGAATGCATTGGTTACCGGTACTTTAATAGGTATGGGTGCAGATGTAGTCAATATTGGGCTTGCCTCCACCCCAACAACGGAACTTGCAGTGGTAGGTGAAAATGCCGACGGTGGGATCATCTTAACCGCAAGTCACAACCCAAAACAATGGAATGCTTTGAAATTGCTCAACGAAAAGGGCGAGTTCCTCAATGATGCGGAAGGAAAAAAGGTCCTTGAGATTGCAGAAAATGAAAGTTTCGTTTTTGCCAATGTTGACGATTTGGGAAAGATTTCTGAGAAGGATTTTACGGATGAACATATTCAGCTTGTGCTGGATTTGGAACTTGTTGATGTTGAGGCAATCCGGAATGCGAAATTCAGGGTGGCGGTCGATGCGGTCAATTCTGTTGGTGGAACTATCGTTCCCAAAATCCTTAAAGCACTTGGTGTGGTGGAGGTTATTGAAATCAATTGTGAACCTACCGGTCAATTTGCCCATACTCCAGAACCAATTCCTGAAAATCTGGTGGAAACTGCAGCAATCGTTCGTGCTTCCAATGTAGATGTTTGTTTTGTGGTTGATCCCGATGTGGACCGGTTGGCCATTATCAATGAGGATGGGTCGATGTTTAACGAAGAATATACACTTGTAGCTGTTGCCGATTATGTACTTTCACATACAAAAGGAAATACGGTATCCAATCTTTCATCCTCAAGGGCTTTGCGTGATGTTACCGAAATGCACGGATGTACCTATACTGCATCTGCTGTGGGTGAAGTGAACGTGACCACGATGATGAAAGCTACAAATGCTGTGATTGGTGGCGAAGGAAACGGTGGGGTGATCTATCCTGCAAGCCATTACGGACGTGATTCAATGGTAGGGATTGGCCTTTTTCTCTCCCATCTGGCCCATTCGGGTCTTAAATGTTCCGAACTTCGCGCAAAGTACCCCGAATACACCATCTCAAAGAATAAGATCGAGCTGACCCCGGAAATTGATGTTGATGGCATTTTATTGAAGATGAAGGAGAAATACAAAAATGAACAGGTAAACGACATTGACGGCGTCAGGATCGATTTCGATAAAGAGTGGGTGCATCTCCGCAAATCGAATACCGAACCAATTATCAGGATCTATTCTGAAAGCAAATCAGCCGAAAGGGCCAATGCCTTGGCAGAAAAGATTATAGCAGATATTAAGGGGTTCTGTTAATGCCATAATCTTTTCCAATTTATAAAGATTGTGCCGTAGGCATTGAATACAGGTAGAAATTCAAAAGGTTATGAACTATCTCGTCCCGTACGGGACGAAAACTTGTAATTGTAATCCATCTTCTACCTATATTCGATCCTTAACAGGATCAAAACCAATTTTCAAAATTAGTCTTAGCTTTTGCCAATTGAAATCCAAAAATATTTTCTTTAACGATAAATATTTTTGGATTTCGTTTCTTTATTTTACTTTTACTCCTGATCCTTGCTTAGGATTCTGGACAGATCCTGTAATGATCAGATTAATAAGATTGACAGACTAAATCGTGATAAAATGATCAACCACCGAAGAATTTTTCTAAAGAAATTTATGGCCGCGACGTCAGGGATTTACCTGGGCAGCCAATCGTCCGAGGCCTATGCAGGGACAATTAAACAATCTTCAACTCAAAGCAATACGAATGTAAAAAGCCTGATAATTAAATCGATAGATTGCAACGGCAATTTTGACATTGAAAAGGCTGACCAGCTGCTTGAAAAAAACACCGGTTTCCAATTCATCGATTTAATAAACTGGAAATCATTCCCCTATAAACCTGAAGTAAAATTCAAAATGGCTTATTGCCAGGATTCGATATTCCTGAAATTCTACGTTTCTGAAGAGAACATCCTGGCAAACGTGACAAAGATCAATGGTGATGTTTGCACCGATAGTTGTGTTGAATTTTTTATCTCCTTAGGCAGGGATAAAACCTATTACAATTTTGAATTGAACTGTGTGGGTGTGCCACATGTTGAATATGGCCAGAAAGGGAAACGGATTCAGGTTGATCCTGAGATTGTTAAATTGATCAAGGTGAAATCTTCCTTGGGCAATCAACCCTTTGGTGAGAAGAGGGGAGGACATCATTGGGAGCTCATGATCGTTATCCCCAAAACGTGTTTCTGTTTCGACAAAAATTTGACATTGAAGGGATTAAACGCAAATGCCAATTTCTACAAATGTGGGGACAAAACATCAGTTCGCCATTATTTAACATGGAATCCAGTCAACACCCCAAACCCCGATTTTCACCAGCCTGATTTTTATGGACACCTTACTTTTGAATAATATTAATTACTAATAACCAAATAAATATGAGAAATTTCCTGTTAAGTTGCTTCATTTTTATTACTTTCTTTTTGACCGGAACTGTTGCCATTGGTCAGAATCTTGACGATTTCAAATTCAATGGGTCGTTTCAACCGGTTGGGAATTCGGTAAAAACCGATTTCCAGTTTAATGGTTACACCAATTACTGGCACGACTCGTTCAAGGAATGGACCAGGTATGGCAACCTTTTTAAGGTGGCTGTACCAAAGGTTGATTTCATGATTGCCCAGAGCAAGGTCGATATCGCCGAAGACCTTAAAATTCCTGGGTTGTCTGTTCAGGAAGGGTTTATGAATGGTTTGCTTAGCGGAAGGTATGAGTTGCTCGACCAACCTAATCCACAGCAATTAAACGATGCAATTGGAAAAGGCAATGTACTTGTTATGGAAGATCCTGATTCAGAGTTGGGTAAAAAACTGATCGCAAAAACTCCTATGGAAAATGAATGGAAAGCAAGGCTTAAGAGCCATCAGTTGGGAGCAAAAGATTTTATAGAGGTCAATGCCTTCTATCTTGAAAACGGGAAAAGCAAAATATTTGTCATTACCTCAAAAAAAGCCGAATTGAGGAATAAGGTGAATGGTCTTATTAACAGTGCTAAAGATTTGTTGGCCAAATACGATTTGAAGCGTGGTTGGTTTGGTGCGGAAACACTGTTGAAGAGTGTAACCTGTACTCCTGGACATCCGCTGGAGGTAATCGGGAAAGGGATGAACGAAGGGAACTCGTGGTTTACTTTTAGTGGTTATATGGATTTTCTGGCAAAGAAGGAATTGGACGAATGGCTTGCAAAAGTTAAGTTGCCGGTTATCGCCGATGTTGGTTTTGGATCGATCTTTGGTTGCAAAAATTATGATGGATTGCAGGTTCAAAGCATGTTTACCCTTGAATCGTGGATCAAATTTGCCCACGAAAAAGAGGGTTATGTATTCAGGCAAGTTTTTGACACGGCTGCCGTAAACTTCCATTATGATGGTTATTTGGCTGCTGAAGGCAATAAGGAGCAAATTGACCGCGAAAATGTGCCATTTGTAACAACCACCGGAAATCTTGAAAGCGATGCAATCCCTTGTATGGTTTTATTTGTAAACAAAGGTGTGCAACTCACAAAGGATCTGATGTGGAAAGCGATCATGGACCGTCGTGAAGTTGCTGTTTTGAACAATGGGATCATGATGGGGCCGGCACTTTACCGGAATGCACTTCAAATGTTGCTTTTGGACCGTGTTTTTCTGGAAGAATATTTTGGAGATCGGATCAATCTTGAAGCCCGGATGGAAGGTTATCAACTCAATGTTGTGGTATCGAATACTTATCCACATGCAGTTTCAGGTAAAGTAGAAGTGGTTCTGCCTCCCGAACTGAAAGTTTCGGGCGACCAGAAAGTTCAGGTCAACCTCCCTGCCAACAGTTCCAAAACAATTCAATTTGGTGTGCAGCTTCAACCTGAAGCGATGAACAGGACAAATCCAATAGCGGTTCATTTTAACTGGGAATCAAACCATAAAAGCACACTCACAATGATGGAGATGCCTCCGGCAATTTCGGTACATCAACTTCTTTACGGACACGCTCCCATTGTTAGCTATCCGGTTACAATTCATAATTTTACCAATAAGGAGACCTTTCCTGTAAAACTTGAAGTACTTGATAAAGCCAATCCTAAAAAAGTGGTTTATACTGCAACCAAAACCTGCACTACCTCAACCGGCACTTTTAAAGATATTCCGTTTGAACTTGAGGTACCGGCAGGTAGTTATCAGGTTAAAGTCTCAGCATTAGGGGTTGATAACCTGAGTCAATTGGGTGTTGGGAAAGCAGCAGGCAAACCCTATTTGTACGAAGTTGACCAGAACAGCGATGGGATCATGGAATACCGCATGGAAAACGACAGTGTGCAGGTGACCCTTTTAGCTACTGGTGCCAGGGTGATCGAGTACATCGTTAAGTCGCGCAACGACAACCTTTTGTTCAAGCTTTGGCCCGAAAAGGCAGTTGATGAGAATCGTGCCTTCCGTAAACGTGGCTATTATCCTTATGGAGGATTTGAAGATTTTCTGGGCCAGGGAAGTATGGAAACCCATCAGCTCTACAATGTTGAAGTTCTAAAAAAGGAAGGTGATTATGTTCGGGTCAAGATGACTGCCGATTATTTTGGGAACAAGCTGGAGAAGATTTTTACGTTGTATGGCAATTCACCGCTTCTGGAAATCCAGTTTGCACTTACTTTTAAAAATCCTGAGGCAAATGTAATAGGGCCACAACCCATTCTTGAATTGGGGAAAACCCATGGTACCGAAGATGTTTTCACGATTCCCGAAAAGGATGGATTACACGAATACAGAATGAAACCTGAAAAATATTATGGCCGTTTGTTTTTCCTGAAAGAGGGATGGAATGCGGGATATGACACGATGCAGGACATTACATTCGTGGGTGCGTTCCCTGTTACAAGACCTTTGTTCCTTCACATGTGGATGAACCATCCTGTGAATACTGAAGCCCATTATTATTACACTGAATTTCAACCCTGGACACCCATTTTCCAAAAAAGTACAATGTATTTCTCCTATTACATCTGGGGAGCAGGTGGACCATGGCAGAATGGTGTAAAAGAACTTCGCGACCGAAATTTGATAACTGAACAATAATCTAATAAATATTTGATTATGAAAAAATTAAAATTATTCACCTTAATTTGTCCATTCGTATTTCTTGTGTCCATGATCAATTCAAATTCTGTCATTGCTCAAAAAGCAAAAGAGGACAAAGCATTGACAATCATAAAAATCGAATTGGGCTATCCCGACCCAGGGATTCCTTTTTACCATTTTAAGGCCAGCCTTGAATTGCCCCAGGCATCGATCATTGAGGTTGAGGCTGCTGTTGACGGGAAAGTTTTAAGGGCAACCGATCTCAAACGTGAGGATGAACCTGAAGACCTTCACCGTCCACCGCTTTCCGAGCGGCCACCATCGGGTTACAGTCTTTCCCTTGATGGGACCCATTATAAAAATCTTACAGTTGTGGGATGGGTGAAATGGCAACCCGGAAAAGATTATAACATCCGATTAACAGTCAGGCTGAAGAAAACCACCAAGCCTGCAGCTGATGATCAGTTCCTTACTGCAAGCCGGACCGTTAAAGCCCCATCGGAGGTAGGTGTCTTTGATCCTGCATGGAAAAATTATAAGTCTGTTGTTTTAAGCGAAACAGCCGGGATCAGTCGCACCAATGAAGCGACTGAGGTATTGCTTCCTTTTTATCCTGACGAAGCGCAACAACTTACACGTGATGTTCGTGTTGTGGCTGTTGATCCGAAAACACATGCGATCACGGAAGTGGCTTCACAGGTTTATGATGTGCAGGAATATCTTAAAGAGGACAATCTGGCTCCCGATACCAAGGGGGTCCCAACCCGCAATGTTCCGCTTTGGTTGCCCACGGTTTCTGCCAGGGTCGCTTTTTTGGCAGATGTGCCCGCAAAGACAAGTCGTGTATTTCTGGTTTATTACAACAATCCTGATGCAATGGTCAAATTTTACAGAACCGACCTGAGTGTTCAGGGCGAAGCTCCGGGTTTGCAAATTGATAATGACAAAATCTCTGTTGTTTTACATGCCAACTCCGGCCATCTTGATCAGATGACTTTGAAGAGTAAACCAGAGTACCCGCTGTTTCACAGGTTAGAGACAAATGGGGCAGTTCATTGGAACCCTGATATTTATGTGCCTCCTATGGCCTGGACCCATTCTGCCGACTGGAAAAACCCCAAAGGGAACAAAGTCATTTCTGGCACTGTGATTGCCAAAAGCGAAGTTTGGGATAATTTGCGAGGTGTACCTGAAGTGGACGCCTCAGTAAGGTACGAGTTTTATCCTGGTGTGCCCTATTTTATCAGCTCGACCTGTATGCGAATCAACGAAACGGTTAATTGTCTGGCACTTCGGAATGCAGAAATGGTATTCAGACGTGAACTGATTACCCATGCAGCCTGGTATGATATCGTGAGGGATACCGTGATTATTTATGACGTTCAAAACATGCCCGACCTGACCGATCTTAAAATGGAGGCCGATGTCCCTTGGATCGTTTTTTTCAACAAGGAAAAAGGGATTGGTTTTGCGGGGATCCAACTTGATTATTCAAATTCAGGGATAGAATCACCTACACGGTTGCTTAACCCATTCTTCTATATCACAGGTGGCCCCTGGATCTATTGGGCCCGTGGTTTGTCGCACACTTTCCTTTCATCGAATATGCAACAGGTGGTACCTGTTTTGAAAGGCAATGTCTTTGCCGAAAAATGGGCTTACCTGATGTACGAATTCGACAAGAACACGCTGCCGTATGCCGCAGCCATTTCCTGGCAAAAACGCCTTACCCATCCTTTAAGGATCCAGTTGGTCGAGGAAGTTGACCCACGGGTATCAAAAACTTTGCAGGAAGTGTTTATGGATAAAGGAAAGAGTGGCTGGGAAGGACGCGATACCCATAAATAAAGCTGCAATTTTTTATTTCTGGTGGTTGTGTAATCTTTAAAAAGTTAAATATTTAAATACTTAAATATCAGTAATATAAATTAATGTTGAATTTTAAATTAAGTACACTTTAAAAATGTTAAGTATTTGTTAAGAGTGATAAACTGCTTTTTTTATCCTTTCAAACTCATTAGATTTGCACCGTTTTTTAAATGAAAAATTTTGGTTTATCAGGAATATCTAATTCAATTATTTTACATATGAAAGTTACAGTAGTAGGGGCAGGAAATGTAGGAGCAACATGTGCAGATGTTTTAGCGCAGCGCGAAGTTGTCAACGAAGTGATATTGTTGGATATCAAAGATGGAATTGCCGAAGGTAAAGCATTGGATATCTTGCAGAAAGCTCCGATTATTGGATATGATACCCGCACAGTTGGAGTCACCAATGATTATTCTCGGACTGCTGGATCTGAAGTTGTGGTCATTACATCGGGTTTACCACGTAAACCGGGCATGAGCCGTGATGATTTGATCGGTATCAACGCAGGGATCGTAAAATCAGTGACCGAAAATATTGTAAAGTATTCACCGGATGCCATTATCATCATTGTTTCAAATCCATTGGACGTGATGACTTATCAGGCCCATATCACATCAAAACACCCAAGGACCAAAATTTTGGGTATGGCTGGGATCCTCGATACAGCCCGTTACCGTGCATTCCTTTCTGAAGCATTGAATATCTCCCAGAAAGAGATTCAGGCCATGCTTCTTGGAGGTCACGGTGATACGATGGTACCCTTGCTACGTTACACAACTGTTGGAGGCATTCCTGTTTCTGAGTTGCTTGATGCAGAAACGTTGGAATCGATCGTTCAGCGCACCAAAGTTGGAGGTGGTGAATTGGTGAAACTGATGGGTACTTCAGCTTGGTATGCTCCGGGTGCCGCAGCTGCTCAGATGGTTGAAGCGATTGTTAAAGATCAGCGCCGGATTTTCCCTGTTTGCGTTCAGCTTCAGGGTGAGTACGGTATCAGCAATTGCTACCTTGGGGTTCCTGTTGTTTTGGGTAAAAACGGCATCGAGAAAATCGTAGAACTCAAACTCAACGATGATGAGATGGCTTTGATGAAATCGAGTGAAGGCCATGTACGCGAAGTCATGAATGTCCTTGATGCATTGAATAAAAAGTAACTACTTATATTATAGTGCCATAAAAGGGGGTTATGCCCCTTTTTTTGTACCCATGAGATCAATTGGGGTTGAAATTTTTAACCTTCCTTTTTCTTTGATTTTTTCTTGACAATGTTATGATAAGACGTAAAATTGCTGTTGATATTATTGAGCTTGAACCAAATACTTTTCATCCTTTAATAAAGGCTGAGTTTCCCGGACTTCCCGACCATTGGTGGGTAATTGATTCGGGTGCTTCCAAAAGTGTGTTTGATAGTTTATTGGCAGAAAGTTACCTTTCGGATCAGGAAGAATCGGTAATGGCCACAGGATTGGGGAAAGAGGTTGTTGAAACAAGTTCAGGAAAAATTATTGGATTAAAACTGGGAGGGTTTAACTTTGGGACTTTAAACGTTGCCCTTGTGGATTTCAGTCATATTAACCTCGAATATGCCAAATTTTCTGAAAAAAAGATTGTTGGACTTCTTGGTTCTGATTTTCTTTATTCGAGAAAGGCCATTCTTGACTTTGAAAATAGCATTCTGAAATTGCGTTGAATAGTTTTTTTCAGGTTCATCTGTTGATAAAAAAGCTTTTGCATATGAGTTTGAATGAGTTTTTATTCTGGAAAAAATAAATATCTTTGCCCCCTGAGTTTTTTAAGTATTAATTATAATTCAATACAGATAATTAAACCGTTTATCCAATGCAGAATAGAGGACTGATTCGGCTTTTAGCCATCTCGTTAGCCTTGGTGTGTATTTACCAGCTTTATTTTACTTTCAAGACCTATATGGTTGAAAGGGATGCTAAGGCTTACGGAGTCACACAGGCAAAACAAAAAAATCCAGGTGCTACTCCTGTACAATTAGAGTCACTTGCCCAGAAGAGTGAAGCCATTTATCTTGACTCGATTGCGAGCCAACCTGTTTACAATTTCTTAGGGTTGCGCAAATACACTTACCGTGAAGTAGGTGAATATGCCATTCCTCTTGGGCTTGACCTAAAGGGGGGAATGAACGTAACTCTTGAGATTTCGGTTGTCGATTTGATCAGGGCCATGTCGGGTTATAGTACCGATTCTACATTCAGGAAGGCGATTGACCTTGCGATTAAAAATGAAAGGACCAATGGTCAGGATGATTTCGTCACCTTATTTGGAGATGCCTTCAAAACTGTTGATCCCAACGCAAAACTCGCTGCCATTTTCAATACCCTTGATTTAAGGGATAAGGTAAACTTTAACTCATCGAACGAAGATGTAATCAAAGTTATACGCAAACAAACCAATGATGCTATTGACAATTCATTCCAGATCCTCCGTACCCGTATTGACCGTTTTGGGGTTGCACAGCCCAATATCCAGCAACTTCAAACAAAAGGGCGTATTCTTGTTGAGTTGCCTGGTGTAAAGGATCCAAAACGTGTCAGGAAACTTTTACAGGGAACTGCGAAACTTGAGTTCTGGGAAACCCACGAAAATAGTGACGTCTATCCATATTTGCTCGAAGCAAACAAACGGCTTCGTGAAATCAATGAAATGACAAAATCGGCATCTGCCAGTTCAACTGCTGTTGCCGATGTTGCAAAGAAAGCCGGGGTTGCAGATTCGACCAAGTCCAACGATCTTTTAAGTGAAGTTAAAAAGCAATCGAAAGACTCATTGGCTGCCGGATCAAGCGAAGAAATGGCAAAGAATTTTCCTCTTTTTGCAGTTTTGTCCCCAAGCACTTCCAGGGATGGCCAGCTTTTCCGAGGTCCAATTGTAGGGTATGCACACAGCAGGGATACTGCTGCAGTTAGTGAATACTTGAATTTGCCTAAGATCAAGTCGGTTTTTCCAAGGACAATGCTGTTCAGATGGGCTGCACAACCGACCGAAAAGGAGGGTAATTTCTTCCAGTTGATCGCATTAAAAGTGACCAACCGTGATGGCAAAGCTCCCCTTGATGGAAATGTAGTTGTTGATGCCCGTCAGGATTTTGGCCAGAACAGGGCTGCAAGTGTTGTTGACATGAACATGAATGCTGAAGGTGCCAAAATCTGGCAAAGGATGACCCGCGAAAATGTGGGCAAGTCGGTAGCTGTCGTTCTCGATAACTATGTTCAATCATTCCCAACAGTTCAGGGTGAAATTCCAAACGGCCGTACCGAGATTTCAGGTAATTTCACTGTTGAGGAGGCGAAGGACCTTGCGAACATGTTGAAATCGGGGGCAATGCCCGCTTCTGCCAGGATTGTACAGGAAGAGATCGTTGGGCCTACACTTGGACAAGAGTCTATTGTTAGCGGTTCAATTTCGTTTATTGTTGCCTTTATACTTGTGTTATCTTATATGTTGGTGTTTTACAGCACAAAGGCAGGGTTCGCTGCAAATATGGCACTTCTTGTAAATCTTTTCCTTGTAGTCGGTTTCCTGGCTTGCCTAGGTGCTGTTTTGACGCTTCCTGGTATCGCAGGTATTGTATTGACAATGGGTATGGCAGTTGATGCCAACGTGTTAATCTATGAACGTTGTGAAGAAGAAGTCCGGGCTGGGAAAAGTCCAAGACTTGCGGTAAAGGATGGATTCTGGCATGCTTATTCTGCGATCATTGATGGTCACGTTACTTCTTTATTAACAGGTATTGTTTTATATATTTTTGGTACAGGCCCGATAAAAGGTTTTGCGACCACATTGTGTATTGGTATCATCGTATCTCTTTTCACTGCAATCTTTATTACAAGGTTGATCTTTGAACGCTGGCTTGATAAAAACACTAAAATCACTTTCATCACCGAATGGTCCAAAGAATGGTTGCGCCATACAGCAGTTCCATTTATCCAGAGCCGCAAAATTTTCTATATTTTTTCTGGCACATTGATTCTTATTTCTATTTTGTCCTTGACTTTTAAAGGATTGAATTATTCAATCGACTTTAAGGGAGGAAGAACTTATGTTGTCCGTTTTGATCGTGATGTAAAAGTTGAGTCGATCTCCAATGCGCTTGCTGTTGATTTTGGTACACCCCCTGAAGTAAAAACTTATGGTGGAAACAATCAGGTGAGGATCACCACCGATTACAAAATAACAGAGGACGGTGAAGCCATTGATTCACAAATTGAAGGTCTGTTGTATAAAGGTCTGAAGCCTTTTATGAAAGAGGATGTTTCCGAAGAGAAGTTTCTGGCTGACTATCAGATGAGTTCACAGAAAGTGGGGCCTACAATTTCAGATGATATCAAGAGACAGGCTGTACTGGCGGTAATTTTCGCTTTGTTGATTATCTTCCTCTATATTGCTTTCAGGTTTAGAAATTGGGCCTGTGGGATCGGAGGTTTGGTTTCACTTGCGCACGATGCAATTATTCTGCTGGGGACCTATTCGCTTTTGGATGGATATTTGTCATTCTCACTTTCTGTCGATCAATCGTTTATTGCTGCGATCCTGACCGTTTTGGGCTATTCAATCAATGATACTGTGGTCGTTTATGACAGGCTTCGTGAGTACCTTCATTTACATCCAAAACAAGCCACAATTAAGACGTATAACGATGCAATGAACAGCACCCTGCGTAGGACCTTCAGTACCTCCCTTACTGTTTTGATTGTCTTGGTTGCTATTTTCCTTTTTGGTGGAACATCCATTAAAGGGTTTATCTTTGCTATGTTATTTGGTATTTTTGTTGGAACTTATTCATCTGTCTTCGTTGCAACTCCGATTGCATTCGATGCATTGCCAAAAAATAAAAGAATTGAGTCGTAATCATCGCCTTAAGTAACTCATAAAACCCCCGGAACTTTTTATTTTCCGGGGGTTTTTTATGAGTTAAAACCTCTGCAAATAAAAACAGGTTGCTTTTGGGGCAACCTGTTTTCAAGATGGACAGAATCCGATCTACTCTTTTGGGGCTTCTTTTTTGTTGATAATCGCTTTTGGTGTTTCTTTAAGTGGCTCTTCGGCGATGGCATCGTCCTCTTTAATTGCCTTCTTGAAGTCTTTCATCCCTTTTCCAATACCTCCCATTAATTCAGGAATCTTTTTACCTCCAAATAGAAGGAGCATGGCAATTACCACAATTACTATATGCGCCCCTGAAATTACTAATAATGTCATTATCTCAAGTTTAAAATTAAGCCACAAATATAGTACAAGCGTTATTCAAATTTATATCCCCACTGTTTTTTTTTCTTACAATTGGGTTCTTTCTCCTATTTATTATCCGTTTCTCATGTTCCTGTTACCATTCTCCAGTTACCATTCTCCAGTTTCCATTCTCTATCAGTGTACACCGAAGCCCCACGCTCCATCGCAAGCTTCCCTCCCCATCCCCATGCTCCCAGCTATAAAACTTCCTTTTTTTCTGAACCGATTAGGTTAATCCTGCTTCAAAATTGTATCTTTGTCAAAAAGTAAAAACAAAATGGAACATATTCTGCTTTTTATCCCTAGTGGAGGGGAATTTATGGTTATTGTTTTTTTCGCATTGCTTTTTTTTGGAGCTGATGCGATTCCGGGATTGGCACGCACAGTGGGCAAAGGGATGCGCGAATTCAAGAAGGCCACTGATGATATCAAAATGGAATTTGAAAATCATACCTCAGATATTAAAGAGGAACTTACCAAAATGACCGGTAACATCGAAAAAAAAGGATTGGATATCAAACGTAAAATTGATGAAGAGTTAAAGGATTGACCTTCACAATCTTAAAACGACTATTTTATTCCCTAATAAATGCTTAAAGCTGAGCTTCTTGTAAAATCGTTCGGAGACCTGCAGGTTTTAAAAGGGATCTCCCTTCAAGTTGCTAAAGGTGAGATTGTTACAATCGTTGGTACAAGCGGTGCCGGAAAAACAACGTTGCTTCAGATTTTGGGCACATTGGGAAAGCCTGATTCAGGTAAAGTCTGGATCAATCAAAAGGATGTATTTGCCTACAATGAAACAGAACTTTCCCGTTTCAGGAATATGGAAGTGGGTTTCGTATTTCAGTTCCATCATCTGCTCCCCGAATTTTCAGCCTTTGAAAATGTTTGTATCCCAGGGTATATCGCACGGAAAAGCCGAAAAGAGGTGGAATCAAGGGCAAAAGAGTTGCTTGGGATTCTTGAACTTAGCGACCGTTTAAGCCATAAACCTTCACAGCTTTCAGGGGGTGAAAAACAGCGGGTCGCAGTTGCAAGGGCACTCATCAATCATCCAGCCATCATCCTGGCAGATGAACCTTCCGGCAATCTTGATTCCCACAACCAGGAAGAGCTTTACCGGTTATTTTTTGACCTTCGCGAAAAATTTGGACAAACCTTTATCATTGTTACCCACGACGAACATTTTGCTGGGATGTCGGACAGGACAATTCATATCAAGGATGGGGTTGTTGTGATATGACAGAATTATTAGACTCACAAGATCTGAAAGTCTTCCTTGAAGAAAAATATAACCAATATAATCAGGTTAGTTTTATTGCAACAGACCCGATTTCAATTCCACGTCAGTTTGCGCGCAAGGAAGATATCGAGATTGCAGGATTCCTTTCGGCGACCATTGCTTGGGGACAACGGGTCACCATTATCCGGAATGCCAACAAGCTGGTTGAACTCATGGATGGACAACCCTATGAATATTTGACAAATGGCTCATTTGGTGACTTGAAACGGTTCGAAACCTTTGTGCATCGCACTTTTAATGGGGATGATTGTCGTTATTTTATTCTGGCACTTGCTGAAATTTACCGGAAAAAAGGAGGCCTTGAAAAGTTGTTTGCTGATGGAGTTGGAATTGACGGGACCATCAAAACTGCAATTACCCATTTTAGGGATATTTTCCTTTCGTTTGCGCCCAAACATAGGATTGGCAAACACGTAGCAAATCCTTCAACCGGTTCATCGGCCAAGAGGATCAACATGTTCCTGAGATGGATGGTCAGGCCTTCCAAAGGTGGAGTTGATTTTGGGCTTTGGAAATCGATCCCTCCCTCAGCACTAATGATGCCTTTGGACGTCCATTCAGGCAGCGTAGCGCGCAAATTGGGTCTTCTTCAACGTGTTCAGAATGATTGGCAGGCTGTGGAAGAATTGACAGCTAACCTAAGGTTATTTGATCCGTCCGATCCGGTTAAATATGATTTTGCCCTATTCGGCCTTGGGGCATTTGAAAAATTCTGATTTATAGACTTCATTGAATTCTGCAACGATCATTGCCGTGGCTCCCCATATAAACAGATTGTCGATGAAAAATCCTGGGACCTCCAGTTGTCCGTATATTGTGTTCACATTTTGAAGATAAGGCGATGAATGTTGGACAAATTTGATAATCGGAATTTTAAAAAGTTCTTCGACCTCTTGTTTGTCAATCCTGAATGCTGGAACATGGTCGCACCAGCCTATAAATGGATGGATCGTGAAATTACTGACCTGTACGTAAAGAGGTGTAAGTTCACCGATCAGTTCAATCTGACCCTTATCGGTTCCAATCTCTTCAAATGACTCCCGTAATGCCGTTTGTTCGAGTGAAATATCCAATGTCTCGTAACGTCCGCCAGGAAATGCCAACTGACCCCCATGGTTTCTCATTGTTGAAGGTCGCCTGATCAGACAGGTGTTAAGTGTTCCTTTCTCTGGAAACAACAACATTAAAACACTACTTTGCAATATCGTATCCGAAATGACAAGTGGTTGCAATTCGCGGCCTTGGGGCAACATTAATCGATGGGCAACCTCTCCTGGAAGTTGACGGGCAAGTGCTTTCTTTAAACGGAAAATATGATATGGTAATTCTGATCGCAAAACTTAAAAATTATTTGAATTGCTTTACAAACTCCAGAACTGATAGGACACTCTTGTCGTGATTCTTATTAGAAAAGACTCCTTTCAGGACTTCTCCCAATTAATGGATTACTTCAAAATCATCAAGTCTGGATTTTATGTCCCTGATATTTAACTGCATGGAGGTTTTCCCCCGATATTCGTTTTCAGTTACAGTATAACAAATATCGAATGGCAGGGATTTTTTGATCATTTCGATTTGATCGGATTGCGAAAATGCGATTCCGGAAAAAACCGAAGAAGAGCGATTGGCTTCCATTAAATCAAGTTTCAAGTGTTCGTTGTTTTTCCCAACCTGTCTGCTTGTTCCGTAATCCAATACATTTTCGGTCAGAAATGTAGGAATCATGTTGTGTGGACCACATGGCTCAAACTGGTTCAATAAACGCAGAAATTTTGGGGTAAGGTCCGATAATGAAATCCTTGCATCAATTTCGATGCTTTGTTTCATCTGTTCCTCTGATATTGAGTCTCTTACAATCTGTTCAAATCGGCGCGAAAATTCCGCAACATTATCGATCTTCATGGAAAGGCCGGCTGCATACATATGTCCGCCATACGATTCCAATAAATCTGCACACGCACCGATCGCTTCATAGAGGTCGAATTCCCCAACTGAACGGGCAGAGCCAGTAGCCAGGCCATTCGATTCCGTCAGGACTACCGTTGGCCTGTAGTAGTATTCTGTAAGTCTGGATGCTACGATACCGACCACCCCTTTATGCCAATCACGATTGTAGATGACTGTCGATTTTCGTCCATCATAAAACTCGCTTTTTTCGATAATTTCAAGAGCTTCCTGGGTAATGTCTCGATCCAATGTTTTTCTGATCTCGTTATATGAGTTGATTTCTATACCCAGGTCCTCCAACACTTTGGCATCTTCGGCAAGTAAAATCGCCACTGATTTTTTCCCATGTTCGATGCGGCCAGAGGCATTTAAACGTGGCCCGATCTTGAAAACGATATCATTTATTTTTATTTCACCTGATAAACCGGCATATTTGATGATCGTCTTTAGTCCAGTGGAGGGATTGGAATTTAATTTCTGCAATCCGTAATAAGCCAGTACTCGATTTTCACCAATGAGTGGAACAATATCGGAGGCAATGCTAACTACAACTAAATCAAGCAATTCATAGACAACCTCTTCCGGAATTCCCTGATCCAAACAATAAGCCTGGATCAATTTAAACCCTACCCCACAACCTGACAATTCTTTGAACGGATAATTGCAACCCGGCTGTTTGGGGTCGAGGACAGCCACGGCGTCAGGAATTGTATCGTCTGGATTGTGGTGGTCGCAAATGATAAAATCGATTCCCAATTGCTTTGCGTAAGCTATTTTATCCATCGCTTTAATACCGCAATCCAATACAATAACCAGAGAGAAATGATTTTGGGCAGCGTACTCGATACTGAGCCGCGAAATTCCATATCCCTCCATGTACCGGTCGGGTATGTAATAGTCAAGATTGGTAAGCCTGCTTCTTAAAAAAGAGTACATCAAGGCAACAGAGGTCGTGCCGTCAACATCGTAATCGCCATAGACCAGTACCTTCTCGTCGGTTTCGATGGCTCCTTTTATTCTGGCCACCGCCTTGTCCATATCCTTCATTAAAAAAGGGTTGTGGAGGTCGGAAAGTTTAGGCCGGAAAAATGAGCGTGCTTCGGAAAACGTTTTGACTCCACGCTGAATCAATAAATTGGCTATAGCCATATCTACATTCAGTGCTGCAGATAAGTGCTTTAAGTCGTTAATATCAGCCGGTTCTTTAATTTTCCAGGATTTTTGCATAAAATATTTTAATTAAGGCTTACGCGCTCAATAATTTTTCCAAATATACGAAATTGGCAAATGGAAGGAAAAACAATTAGGCCGTTAATACAACTCTTTTGCAAAGAAAGTTTATAAAAGACTTTTAATAGTAAGATAATTAGATGTTTATCCAACAAAAAAAAATGATTTTGTGCTTTGAAATTCGGTTGGCCGAATTGATAAGTCAGGTTTTTCTATCTTGTAACGCTTTTGTAAAGGATATCTTTTTGTACATTTGCGGATATTTTTGAAAAACTGAGGTATAAATATTTGAAATGAGCAATTTAGAACTAAGCGAGCAGGAAATTATCCGCCGTACTTCACTACAGAAATTACGAGATCTCGGTATAAATCCTTATCCCGCCAATGAATTCAAAATCAACGTTACAGCCAATCAAATCATAACCACATACAATGCAGGCATACCAAACCTTCAGGATGTTGTGTTTGCAGGAAGGTTGATGAGCCAGCGTATCATGGGTAAGGCATCTTTTGGGGAGCTTCAGGATGAAACAGGGAGAATTCAAATCTATGTCAACCGCGACGAAATATGTCCTGGCGAAGATAAATCCTTATACAACGAAGTCTTTAAAAAGTTATTGGATATTGGGGACATCATTGGTGTAAAAGGATATGTATTTATTACACAGATGGGAGAGACGACCATTCATGTGAAGGAGTTTTCATTGCTCAGCAAATCGATCAGGCCTTTACCAGTGGTGAAGGAAAAGGATGGTATAACTTTTGATGCTTTTACCGATCCGGAACAGCGTTATCGTCAGCGTTACCTTGACCTGATCGTTAACCCACATGTGAAGGATGTTTTTTTGAAACGCACGAAAATCATTAACGAAATGCGTGCGTTGTTCAATGAACGCGGATATGTTGAGGTTGAAACTCCGATATTGCAACCAATCCCAGGCGGGGCAGCAGCCAGGCCATTTATTACACATCACAATGCCTTGAATATCCCATTGTATCTTCGGGTTGCTAATGAATTGTATCTTAAGCGGTTAATAGTTGGTGGATTTGAAGGTGTTTATGAATTTTCAAAAGATTTCCGCAACGAAGGAATGGATCGTACCCATAATCCAGAATTCACAGTAATGGAAATCTATGTTGCCTATAAAGATTACAATTGGATGATGGATTTTACGGAGGAGATGATCGAGCGTGTCGCACTTTCGCTTCATGGGAAGACTACAGTTCCGGTTGGCGATAAAGAGGTTAATTTCAAACGTCCCTTCAAGCGGATTACGATGTATGATTCGATCAAGGAATATACAGGATTTGATATCTCCGATATGGATGAAGCAGCTCTTCGTGAAGTCTGTGGTAAATTGGGTGTTGAGTGTGACAACACGATGGGGAAAGGCAAGCTTATAGACGAGATTTTTGGCGAAAAATGTGAAGGGCATTATATTCAGCCCACATTTATCACAGATTATCCAGTTGAAATGTCGCCACTTTGTAAAAAACACCGAAGCAACCCTGAACTTACAGAGCGGTTCGAGTTGATGGTTAACGGAAAAGAGTTGTGCAATGCTTATTCAGAATTAAACGATCCGATTGATCAGTTGGATCGTTTTCAGGAGCAACTTCGCCTCACTGAAAAAGGGGACAATGAGGCCATGTTCATCGATATGGACTTTGTTCGTGCCCTTGAATATGGGATGCCCCCGACTTCTGGAATGGGAATTGGCATCGACCGTCTCACCATGTTGATGACCAATTCGGTGTCCATCCAGGATGTATTGTTGTTCCCGCAAATGAAACCTGAGAAAAGGGCAGAGGAAGATCCTTCCGAAAAATACCTTGAATTGGGAATTCCTGCAGAATGGGTCGAAGTAATCCAGAAAATGGGCTTCAAAAAGGTATCCCAACTCAAGGAGGTGAAACCAGGCAAATTGTTTAACGATTTGTGTGGTTTCAACAAGAAAAATCAACTGGGTTTACCAAACCCAATGGCCAGTGATGTAACAAAATGGTTAAACTAAATATTTCAGTAAAATGACTGAAATTAACGAACGGAGCAGGGTTGCGATTATCGGAAGTGGAAGCTGGGCTACGGCTCTAGCTAAAATCCTGGTTTATAACTTGCCGGAATTAAATTGGTTCATCCGGAAACAAGATACCATTGATCTTTTTAAAAAGTTCAGGCACAACCCCAACTACTTGCGTTCGGTGGAATTTGAGATGTCGAGGATCAATTTCTATTCCGACATTAACGAAGTTGTTGAAAACTCCGATATCCTCGTTTTTGTAACACCATCCGCATTTCTGAAGGATACACTGAAACACCTTACGGTTCCGATTGGTGAACGGTATGTGGTCTCTGCAATCAAAGGGATAGTCCCGGATGAAAACCTTGTTGTTGGTGAATTTTTTCATGAATTTTACCAGGTTCCGTTTGATCAGTTTGGTGTTATTGCGGGTCCTTGCCATGCGGAAGAGGTTGCACGTGATTTACTTTCGTACCTTACAATTGCAAGTCCAGATGTCAAACGGGCCAGGCAATTTGCAATGTTGCTTGAGAGCCCATCCATCCGTACCCACATTTCAGATGACATTTGGGGAACAGAATATTCTGCTGTTCTTAAAAATATAATGGCGATTGCGGCAGGGATTTCCCATGGTTTGCGTTATGGTGATAATTTCCAGGCAGTTCTGATGTCGAATGCGATACAGGAGATCAAGAGGTTTGTCGATACTGTTCATCCGATAACACGCGATATTAAATCTTCAGCTTATCTGGGAGACCTTCTTGTCACCGGATATTCGCAGTTTTCGCGCAACCGGGCATTCGGGACTATGATTGGCAAAGGTTACACTGTGCGGTCAACCATCCTCGAAATGGATATGATCGCTGAGGGTTATTATGCTACAAAGTGTATCAAGGAACTGAATAACCAATACCATGTGAATATGCCGATCACCGATTCGGTTTACAACATTATCTATGAAAATATCTCACCTGCGATTGAGATCCGTTTGTTGACAGAGCATTTACGTTAAATATTATTTTTTTTATTTATGGCAAATATTTCTTTGCAATTAGACAAAGTTTACAATTTCGTTTCTGACGACGAAATAAAAGCTTACAAGCAAGTTTCTGAAAAACAGAATATTGCATTACGCGAAAAAACAGGTAAAGGGAACGATTTCTTAGGTTGGGTCGATCTTCCGTCTTCTATTTCAGAAGCAATGTTGAGCGATATTGAGAAGGTAGCTTTAAAATTGCAATCGAAACATCTTGAAGTGTTTGTAGTGATCGGTATTGGCGGTTCCTACCTTGGTAGCAAAGCTGTAATTGATGCCTTATCCGATTCGTTTTCGCACATTAAAGGTAGTTTTGAATCACCAATAGTCCTTTTTGCTGGCCAGAACATCAGCGAAGATTACCTTTTTGAATTACGTGACCTCCTTGACTCCAAAGAATGGGCTTGCGCGGTTGTTTCAAAATCGGGGACAACTACTGAACCTGCATTGGCTTTCCGTTTGCTTAAGCAAGACCTTGAGGAACGTTATGGAGAGGAAGAGGCGCAGAAGAGAATTATCGCAATCACTGATGAAGAACATGGGGCATTACGTAAGCTTGCCAATGAAAAAGGCTATAAAACTTTTGTAATCCCGAATGATGTTGGTGGCCGTTTTTCTGTTCTTACGCCGGTTGGGTTGATCGCCATAGCGATTGCAGGATTTGATATCCGTGAGCTTGTTAATGGCGCAAAATCGATGGAAATTGCTTGCGGCAGCGAAGTTCCTTTTGAGGAAAATATTGCAGCACAATATGCAGCTGCACGAAATGCTCTTTACAAAAAAGGGAAGAAGGTTGAGATCATGGTGAACTACAACCCTAAATTGCACTTTTTTGCCGAGTGGTGGAAACAACTTTACGGTGAGAGCGAAGGAAAAGAATCTAAAGGGATTTTCCCGACAAGCGTTGATTTCTCCAGTGATTTGCATTCGATGGGACAATACATACAGGAGGGTGAACGGATCCTATTTGAAACGGTCCTTTCTGTCGATCAGGTCAACAATGAAGTCCTGGTTCCGGAAGATAAAGCTGATTTGGACAAACTAAACTTCCTTGCAGGGAAAAGGGTCGATTACATCAATAAGATGGCAGAACTTGGTACCTGTATTGCCCATGTCGATGGTGGAGTCCCAAATATCAGGATCAACATTCCTCAACTGAACGAATATTATCTTGGCCAGTTGATCTATTTCTTTGAAATTGCTTGTGGCATCAGTGGTTATATATTGGATGTCAATCCTTTCGATCAACCTGGTGTTGAAGCCTATAAAAAGAACATGTTTGCATTGCTTGAAAAGCCAGGCTTTGAAAAGGAAACTGCCGAGATTAAGGCGCGATTATAATCGATAAAGACGAATAATCCCAATTTACCGCAGGGTACGCAAGGTTGCCGCAAATTACGCAAGGTCAATATGTCATCATTTTGACAATTGTGTCATTTGTAAATTACCTTTGCGTACCTTGCGGTTATTTTTTGGATCAATGCCGAAAAAAATATGATCCGATTGGATGATTCTGTATCTTAGTGACCTCAAAATTTCATGGGATAAACTGTTTCAGAAGTTAGAGTTTAAACTTTTCTATTTTTATGTTCACGATGCGAATTTTATTTTCTTTGTTGATTATTAGTTCATTAACTTCCTGTAATTTCATAAGGACCAATAATACCGGTAAAAATTCCAATTCCGGAAATGAAAGGATTGTTGACCTGAACGCGATCTCACAAACAAAAATAGTTACTGTCGGCGGCTACAGGGACGTTCTTCATCAACTTGACCAGGGTGACCTGAAATCGATAGGGATCGCCGCAACATTGCTTAAAAAATGTGATGCAGATTCAATTTCACTTGATTCCATGTTTTTTGAGTACAATGATTTCCTGAACATAACAACCAGCAGTTTTCTTGAAAACAATGAGCAAGTCAGTTCACAGCTTGCCAATTCGACATCAAAAGATACAATTGATAAAATTGGTGAAATGCTGGCACCTTACGGTATTGGTCTGGTCCCTTCGGAAGGTGCATGGTATCTTGAACCACAGAACGATTACCTGTTAAAGAATTTTGGCTCAAAACTCACAACAGCCTACCGTGAGTACCTGAACATTGAGGTACAGGAGCAGAAAGTCCGGTTTTCAGAAGATTGTTCAATTTTGATCCCACTCGACTCTTTGGCATCGCGTATCATTACCTGGGAAAACTTTTTGGCCAGGTATCCCGATTTTATTTCGTTTAAAATAGCACAGGATCAATATGCACAATATCTGGGAGTCTATCTGGCTGGGATGGATAACTCAAGAGTTTTTAACCTTGTTACAAATCGTCTCAACGAGGAACATAAAAAATCGTTTGAGTCGTTTATAACATTGAATCCAGATTCAAAAAGCGCTGAAATCGTGAAAGCCTACCTTGAACTGCTTGGGGCAACCAATTTCTATTACACAGATAAGGTGGATTCATTTCTGCTGGTAAGGGTTTATCAGGGATAGTCTTGTAAATCTCTATTAAATTGACAAATGTCTATAATAAGTAACAAATAGTGTTACCTTTGTATTGTTGATTATGATACCAAATAATGAAAAGAGTATTTAAAATTAAGGAAATTATTCAAATACTTACACGTGAAGGATGGTACTTATCCCGACAAAATGGAACAAGCCATCGGCAATTCAAGCATCAAAGCATTAGACGGACTGTTACTGTAGATGGAAAACTATCTAAGGATGTTACCATAGACAATCTGAAAAGCATGGAGAGACAATCAGGTTTGAAATTCACGGACTTTGCTGATTGATTTTTTAATTAATATTAATAAGATGAAAATACTTAAGGTGATAATATGTAAAGCCGGGAAAGGAGTTTCTGCACATTTGCCGGAATTGGAAGGTTTTGTAATTGCTAGGGATTCAGTCGAAAAATTAAAAAGGGATTTGTCCGCAGGTGTTGCTTTCCATATTGAAGGGCTTTACGAAGAAGAACATGAACCTTGGATGGATGATCCTTTTAGTTTTGAATTTGTATTTCAGGACATATCTACAATGATCGATGGATACGGAGGATTGATCAACCAAAGTAGTTTGGCTCGAATATCCGGCATTAACGAAAGCCTTATGCGACAGTATGTTGCAGGAATAAAAAAGCCAAGTCGCAAAGTAAATGAGCGAATTGAAGCGGGATTGAAAAAATATGCAGATGAACTGAAGGGAATTTCTTTTGCATAAATATCGAAGGAATCCCGATATGATCAATTTTTTCTGGCACCTGACAGATCATTCGCAAACTTTAGTTTTAGATTAATAAAAAATATTCAAAATGGAAAACAAAACACTGGTACAGGAAAAAGGAGTTCCAAAGCAAATATTTTTGGACGTAAAAGAGAATTCCGAACTCCTGAAATTCTTGATCGAACAGTTGAAAGGGAAAAGCCGGACAACAGTGAAGGCATTGCTTGCCCATCGGCAGGTTGCAGTCGAAAACCATATTATTACCCAGTTCGATTATCCTGTCATGGTTGGCCAGAAGGTGACAATAACGATGGGAAAGATGCCTGAAGAGATCAAATACCGTGGTTTAAGGATTCTTTACGAAGATCCATATCTTATTGTGATAGAGAAAGAAGCTGGGATGCTCTCCATTGCCACCGCCAAAGAGAAACTGTTGACAACTTATAGCATCCTTAGCGGGCATGTGAAGCGCGAAGATCCGAACAACCGCATCTTCGTGGTCCACCGCCTCGACCGTGACACATCGGGAATCATGATGTTTGCCAAAAGCGAAGAGATACAGTCGATTATGCAAAGGGCATGGCAGGAGGCCGTGATAGAACGGACTTATGTTGCCGTTGTAGAAGGGGTTGTTGAAAATGACGAAGGGACGATCCGTTCATTTTTAAAAGAGAATAAAGCACTTGTGATGTACTCCACAAAAGTTCTTGGAGAAGGTGATGAAGCAATCACGCACTACAAAGTCTTGAAACGGCACCCTGAATTGACATTGGTGGAAGTAAAACTGGAGACGGGCCGTAAAAACCAGATTCGGGTCCATATGAAAGACCTTGGGCATCCTGTGGTCGGCGATAAGAAATATGGTTCAAAGCTTAACTTGATCGGTCGTACGTGCCTTCATGCCAGGGTATTGGCATTTATCCATCCAGTAAACGGAACTGAGGTACGTTACGAAACCCCCGTTCCCGGCCCATTTGTTTCGGTGTTTGCACAACACAAGAAAGACTAATATTCTGTCTTCCAAATTTTTGGTTTGAATTTCTCGTCATTTGCAATTTCGACAATGTTGCCTTTTTGACGTAAAACAAATAACCCTTTTTTATAAGCAAAGCGGTCTGCACCCTCTTCAATGATCATACCTGCAACTGCACCAAAGAGGGAGATGTTGCTAAGGTCGATCCGTCTTGGCGCAACCTTTTTTATCTTGTCCAATCGTTCGAGGTGTTCTTTGACATCTTCTACGCTTAGCGAGCTTTTGATATCTACTGCGACTGCAAAATCATCACCAATCAACAATAAATCAATTTCATAGTATTCCTGATCATTTAAGAAAGCTTTAGCTTTTTGAACGGATGTTTTAATCATGATGCCCCGTTCCTTGCAAAGTCGAATAATTTTGGAAATAACCATTCGTACGAAAAGTTGGCTCAATCCTCCAAAGGCTTTTCTAAACATCTTATCTAATTCGATGCGGCTTTCTTCAATTTCTTGCTGCTCGCTCAAATATGAATCTTCTGTCTCTATTACAATTTTTCGCATTTCCTTTTCATGAATATCCAATATATCCAGCTTTGTCAATTCCTTTTTCATGGCTTTAAATCTTCAATGATTACAAATTTACAGAAATTTTGGGAGTTTGTGCAAAATCGGTTGGATCATTCGAGATATTAGGGAACAGATTCATCAAAAATATGACAGTTAATATCCTTAATTGTTAATGAACCGTAACCATATCTCTATAAATCTGGATACTGCTTATATAAATTATGGTTGTTGGTTTGTAGTTTTATGAAATTATGTAAGTTTACAAAAAAAAATAAATATGAAAGAAATTGAGAATATTTTGAAAGAGATTATTAGTCAAGTTCAGGAATTTCGAAATGTTTATATTACAAACGAACAAGCTGTTAGAAGCCAATTAATTGAACCTATATTGAATGCTTTGGGATGGAAAACCTCCAATCCGAATTTTGTAAGGCCAAATGCTCCTGATGAGGATGGAAAAGTACCTGACTATACATTGATCAAAGAAGGGAAAACAACCTTGATCGTTGAAGCAAAAAATCTTTCGGCTGATTTAAAGAACAAAAAAATTATTAACCAATTGGCATTTTATTGTTTTAATTCAGGAATTGATTTTGGCGTTTTAAGTAATGGTGTAAAATGGCTGCTTTTTAAAACCTTTGAGAATAACCCCAAAGATCGAATAGTTTGGCAGGTTGATTTGGAGAAGGATTCTATGGAATCCGTTATTAATAATCTTTCTTCATTTGCCTATTTAAAAATTGGAACATTAGATGCATTACTGAAAAATAACAAACTGTTAGAAAATGGCTGGAATTTATTTGCTGAATCTTCTGATAGTGTGGTGACAATTGTTGCTCAAAAAGTATTGGAAAAGATCAAGACACAGGAACCAGCTTTTAAAATAGATCAATCTGAGTTGAAGAATTTCACAAAAGGTAAATTAATGGATTTATTTGAGTTGACCGAGATTCAAAGGGAAAAATGGGGAATTTTGCCATCAAATATAGGTGACATTAATAAAACCGTGGTTTCGCCCCCATCACCTAATTCTATTATGTTAAAAAAAATTAGGGAAAAAGTTTCTGTAACATTTCCAGACAATTTTGTAATAAACCATAAGAAAGTAGTTGATACCTTCATTGATACCGTTTGTCGGATTGGAATTGAGAAAGTAAAGCAGTTAGGGCTGTCAAGAGCAGGAGTACAGATTGTTACTGAAAAAAAGGATGCAAATTATAACCAACACCAAAATGGTAAATATTGGATTATGGTACATACATCAACAAAAGAGAAAGTTGCCATTCTAAATGAAATAAATAAGCAATTAAATTTGAATTTGATTGTTAAGACCATTACTATTTAGAAAGAGTAAAAGCGTGCCTCCAATCAAATATCAATACCAATGCAACACACCTTTATTTCAATTGAAGAGTTGAGGAAGCGATACCCGGATGAATGGGTACTTTTAGGCGACCCCGAAATTCAAAACACTTCTGTTTTGGGTGGTGTGGTTTTATATCACAGTAAGGATAAAAAAGAAGTTTGCTATATCGGGCGTGATAAAACTGCAGGTTACTCAACTGTAACAATTGCTTATGCCGGTGATTTAAACCAAAACCGCAAAATTTGAACCATTTTACTTTTGTATCTATTTGAGTATATTTGTAGTAATTTTAAATTTTATAGTTATGCCAGTCACATATCAAAGCATTATCAACGAGATAAATGAAATACCTGTTGCTTTTCTTCAGGATGTATATGACATGGTTCACAACTTTCATGTTCATATTGATCAAAAAGAGCAAACCCGGAATAAAATACTGCAATTTGCCGGTGACTGGGCTGATTTGTCGGATAAGGATTTCCTGGAAATTTTGGATGAAATAAAGCGGAGCAAGAATTAAATATTCCCCACAACATTTTCCCCCTTTCTTTGTTCCCTATCCAATTAATATCAATCATTTAAAACTTCTGAATATGAAAAAGAACATGGGAACTTTGGATAAGGCGATCCGCATCGTAGTAGCAGCAATTATTGTCGTGCTCTATTTTACAAAGGTCATTGAAGGGACGCTGGGTATTGTATTGTTGGTTTTTGCCGGTATTTTTGTATTGACCAGCCTGATCAGTGTATGCCCGCTTTACCCTTTGGTTGGAATGGACACAACAAAGAAAAAGGAGTAAAAAAACCCTGTATTTGCATTCCGCCACAAAGACACGAAGTCTCTAAGTTACACAAAGGATTGAATTACAATAAATTCGATTTGTGAATCTTTGCGTCTTCGTGTCTTTCCCGAAAAATCGGGACAAGTTGTGGCAGAAAAGGGTCATCTTTTCAAGACAATCAATCTCCGAGGAAGAAAATTAATCCCCTATCAAACAAACGCTGAACAGGTTCATGCGAAATTAAAAAAAAGAGATACTTTTAAGTCTTTCTAATTAATTTCAACATGAACCATTTTTTATTTCTCATACTTACCTTATTATCAGCAACTTGTATTGCTCAAAATCCAATAGTTCAACATGTTGTAACCCATAACCGGACACTGATTGTCACCAATCCTGTCAAAGGTGTAAATCCTTATCCCAAATGGGGCCTATTCCCATCCGATAAATTCCCGGTACGGAAAATAGTGATGAGCGTGACACTTGGGAGTCCCGATAGCTTACCAACTGCCCATTGGGATTACCTCGATAAGATCACCCTTAGACGCAAAGGTGGGGTAAATGGGAAATCATTGGATTTTGAGATAGGCCGTATCCTGACACCCTATGGCAGCATTTATAACAAAGGGTGGAGCTGGAAGTGGGAAACCGACGTGACCGACTTTGCCCCATTCCTGCGCGATAGTGTTGAAATTGAATACAACCACTCCGGTTATGAACCGACATCAGTAGGTTGGGCGTTGACAGTTGATTTTGAAATCGTTTCAGGTCCACCGGTGGTTGTTCCACTCGGCATTACATCCCTTTGGAACGATGGTTTTAAGTACGGCGATCCCAAAAATAAAATCGAAGATAGTTTATTGCCCATAGGTTATGAGACTTTACCTGGTGCAGCCATCAGCCGTATCAGGATTCAGCATACGGGTCATGGAATGGACAAACCCAAAGGTTGCAGCGAGTTTTGTGAACGGTGGCGCGACCTGAAATTTGATGGAGCGACTGTCGATCACCGGAACATGTGGAAGGATTGTGGAGCCAACCCTCTTTATCCGCAGGGTGGGACCTGGCTTTACGATCGGGCCTATTGGTGTCCCGGCGATTTGCAGGTCCCCGATGTGGTTGATGTGAAAACTATTCCTGGTAAACATACGGTTTCGATCTCGATGGAACCCTATACTGCAACGGAGAATATCCAGGCAGTTGAAAATATCTCAGCCTTTTTGTTCCAGTATTCGGCACCAGTCCAGAAACTGGATGTAGCTGTCGATCAAATTATTGTGCCAACAAATAAACAACAGTACGCCCGGCTCAATCCTGCTGGTTTTGGTTCCCAGTTGTTGATCCATAACCTTGGATCTGAAAACCTTCGCACATTGACAATTACCTATGGAACTGAGGGTTTTCCCAAATCAGTTTTTAAATGGAAAGGTGACCTGAAATTCAATGCGGTTGAACAGGTCTTTTTGCCGGGCGAAATCAACTTTAAAAGTGGGGAAAATAAATTCTCCGTTACTCTTTCCAAACCAAATGGCCATAAAGATGGATGGGAAGGCGACAACGAACTGACCTCTACGTTTAATACCCCCGAACCGTTTCCAACCGATTTTATCGTTCACTTCCTGACCAACAATAAGCCAAAGGATAATCAGGTTTACCTCGTCAATGCAAAGTCGGATACACTATATAATAAATCACGAATTGGACTTGAGGTCAATACGTTATACAAGGATACTATTCATCTGAAAGAAGGAAATTATGAATTGTGCCTTGCCGACAGTGCTGGCGACGGTTTGGAATTCTGGGCCGAACCTAAAAACGGGGATGGCTATCTGCGTTTGTTCGACATCAAGGGCAACCTGATCCATACTTTTGAAAGCGATTGCGGCAATGGGGAAAAGTTCAGCTTCCACGCCATTTCAACTTTTGTGACCGACACCACGCAGGCAAAATATGCTTTTTCTGTCTATCCACGATCAATAACCGATAAGACAACTTTGAGTGTTGTTTCCAACCGTACAAGTAAAATGACTGTTTTGGTAACTGTAAATGCAGTTGTTCTTGAGAAACATGAATATACCGCCATTAAAACCGGATTGTTCAGTTATGACTTGGGTTACCTTCCTACCGGACGTATTGTGATGGAGGTATTGATGGATGGAGTTAGTAAATTTAAGGCAAGGTTGAATAAGAGAAAATAAATTGAAATATTTGTAATAAATTGAAATAGATTTGTTTATGTTCTATTTTTATTCCTGCCACAAAGACACAAAGGCACAAAGATTCACAAAGTCAAAATGGAATTCCAATTCTATTTTGTCTTTGAAAATTATGTGATTCAAATTTGATATTAAGATTATTCCTGAAAATGCGTATTTAATAACTTTTGATATAGTGACAGATGACTGGACTAAAAGTTGTTGTTAAGATTTTTTTTATTTGTATCCCATTTTCTATTCTTGCTCTGATTGTTAAGGCTCAGGGACTGAAATCGGTGGAGCTTTCGGATCAAACCGGACTGGTTGTCAATTCATTTAACCTTGATTTTCAACCTGTTTCGGAAATACCTTTGGTGTCATTTCAGATCGGTACAACAACCTACACTACTGCTCAAACGATAAAAGCTAACGGGAAATACGTTATACAGGATGTCGTTGAAATTCAGAATCTTAATCTGGAATATAACATAGGAATAAAAAGTCTTGTCACTTTTAGGAACATTTCAAGGGATACAGTAATGCTCCATAACGTAGTCCCTTTTGGGGCCTCACCTGACCATATTAATATCACAGGAAAAGGAGACCATGAGTTGTCAAGGACTTATCTTTTTCGCCCAGGTTATGAGCCTGTGAATGTGATTGTTCCCGATAATGCCTGGAATCTTGGGTTTTCTGTTTTGGATTTAAAGAATTCAAAGAAAAAAGTTTGCGCACTTGTCAGAAGGGTAGGGGAGTCGGTCCAGAAAGGTACCCGGCGACGGTTTGAAACGGTACTTTACCCTGGTGGGTCTGTTTCATATAACCTCTTTGCCGATTTTTATGAAGGCGATTGGCAGGAAGGGCTGCGTTTGATGTTCCAAAATCGGATGTTATACGATGTGGAGCCTGGCAAATTCGACAATTCGATGTTTGAGAGAAAAGAGCTCCAGTGGATCCGTCATGCCTATGTTTCACACCTTATGCAATGCTGGGACAATTATTTCTACGATGATGCAGATGGTAAATACCATCTCGATGATTTTATCAAAAAAGGGTTGATGTTATACGGAGGTGACGATTTTATAGGGATCTGGCCTACCTGGCCCTCTTTGGGTCTCGATCAGCGCAACCAATGGGACCTGTTCCGGGATTTACCAGGAGGAATGAGGCAGATCAAAAATCTTTCGCAGTTATGCAACAATTACAATTCAAAGCTTTTCATTTGTTACAATCCATGGGATCAAAGTACACGAAGTGAAAGTCACACAGGTGGAATGGCCGACATTATTGCTGCTACAGGAGCCGATGGTGTAGTGCTCGATACCAAAGGGGAATCCAGTAAAGAGTTGCAACATGCTGCCGATTCGGTCCGAGGGGGTGTTGTCATGTACAGTGAAGGGATGGCAGTCCCACGCGATATGCAAGGCATTGTTTCTGGCAGAGTCCACAATGCACTCTATTACTGTCCAATGCTTAACCTATGCAAATTTATCAAACCGGAATTTGCGATATTCAGGGTTGCTGAATTGTTTAAAGAACCTATCATACGGGAATATAGTGTTGCCTTTTTTAATGGATACGGAACGGAGATGAATATTTTCGCACCGGGGAAGCCCGAGTGGGCAGAGGAGCAATATCGTTACCTGGGAAGAACTTCGCGAATCCTTCGTGAAAATACCTTTAACTTTACATCCCTGGATTATATCCCACTGATTCCAACTTCCTGCGATAACATTTGGGTCAACAAATGGACTGTAACGAATAAAACAATCTACTCGGTTTACAGCCTTATTCCGGAAGGTTATAAAGGCCTGCTGTTTGAGGTAAATCATGAAAAAGGTTTCCACTTTGTTGATTTGTGGCATCATACTGAAAAACAACCCAATAATCTCAACGGGAAATGGATGATTGAAGCAGAGACGGATGCTTTCAACAAATCGTGGCTTGGGACAAATAACGAGGGCCAGGTGGATTGCATTGCCAGATTGCCCGAATTACTTAATGTATTGTTAGACAATGATATGCTTGAAGTCTATGCCTCAAAGGGCGATGAGATCAAAATTTGGGCCGGCAATCCTGATTATGAAAAGAAGCCGCTTATCCTTCCATCTAAAAAATGTTCAATCAAATTGATGGAACATTTTGGACGTTTTGAAGGTAAATTTGTCGTCCAGCTTTTTGAAAAAGGGATTTTGCTCGATGAAAGAATTGTTGAAGTTATTCCTGGAACTCCACGCTTGATCAGTCAGGTTGGCAAAACATCACATGCAACTTCAATTCCTGAAGGGATGGTTATAATCCCTGCTGGCAAATTTGTTTTTAAAGCCACAAATGGAGATGAATTCATCCCGTATCCAAAAGGTAACGAAGGGAAAACGTTAGAGTTTCAATCTTTTTTCATGGATAGATTTCCGGTTACGAACCTTCAATTCAAAGCTTTTTTGGATCAAACACATTATCAGCCCAAAGATACGGCCAATTTCCTGAAACATTGGGTGGGTGCTAAAATTCCTGAAAATCAGGGGGATTTTCCGGTTGTCTATGTCTCTTATGAAGATGCCGCCGCTTATGCCAATTGGGCCGGGAAACGGTTGCCGACAGAACTGGAGTGGCAATATGCCGCTCAAACTTCAGCTTGTAACGAGTGGCCATGGAACCAGAAAAAACCGGTCAAAAGGGTTGAACAGGCCATAACAAATACCTTAACTGTCTCAAACATCGAAGGGATCGATCCAAAGTTTTGTAACCTGGGTGATGGAAAACCTTATGCTGTTGGTAAATATCCAAAGGGCGTTAATCCATTTGGACTTGAAGATTTGGTGGGATGCGTCTGGCAGCTTACAAATGACATTTATGTGAATGGGAGTTACCGTTACATTATTCTCAAAGGGGGAAGTTATTACAAACCTTCATCAAGTTGGTGGTATGTTCAGGGAGGGCCCAGGGAACTGAATTATCGTCAGATTTTGCTTCGGGTCTCTCCTGGATTTGAACGGAACGCCACTATTGGTTTCAGGTGCGTAAAATAATGAAGGAATGAAATAATGAAGGAATTAAAGAATGAAAAAATGCAAGAATTGAGAACTAAAAATATAAAAATCAGTCACAAGCTTTAACCGGCCACTTACAAAAAAGAGTACTTCATTTTTTTTTACCGAAAATATCCTACCTTTGTTCGCAATATTACGAACAATGGAATCAACTCAAAATAGTATCACCGAAGAACACGTTAAAATTGCGAGGTATGCCAAGGCAATGGGGCATCCTATTCGCATGTATGTGCTTGAATTACTGTCGAAACAGTCATGTTGCTATAGTGGCGACCTGACCGAAGTCCTTCCGATCGTCAAGTCGACCCTTTCCCAACATTTAAAGGAATTAAAAGATGCCGGACTCATACAAGGCGAAATTGAGGCACCACGGATCAAATATTGCATCAATTTTGAAAATTGGAAGGAAGCGCAGGACTTGTTCAGGAAGTTTCTTAAAATGGATGTTGAAGGACCAATCATAAAATGCAAATAACTATATTATTATGGAAATCAAGATTTTAGGTTCGGGTTGTGCCAAGTGTAAGACACTTGAAAAATTGACCCGCGAGGTAGTACAGCAAAACGGGATCGACGCTACCATTACCAAGGTGGAAGACTTCCTTGAAATCATGAAACTGGGGGTAATGACCACCCCGGCACTTGTTGTTGATGGCAAAGTTGAAATCAAGGGGCGTATTCCTTCCACTGACGAGATCAAACAAATCTTGACAAAAACAATTTGAAAATTTGATAATTTGAAAATTTGAAGATTGCCATGGACATATTTTTACATTTTCAAATCTTCAAATTGACTAATCTTCAAATTCGCCAATTTTCAAATCAATTAAATTATAAATCATGATAAGAAGGTCAATATTGTTTGGTTTTTTGATTGTTTTGGTGAACTGCTTTTCAGTTCATGCACAAACAGCCCAAAAAGAATCGGCGGGTTCAGTTTCCGGAAAGGTTGAAGCCTACTATTTTCACATGACAGTACGTTGTGTTACTTGTAAAACTGTCGAGGCAGAGGCCAAAAAAGATTTGGAAGTGCTTTACGGTGGGAAAGTGAAATTTCAAGCCATTAACCTTGAAGATGAGAAAAATAAAACTTTGGTTGAAAAGCTTAAGATTTCTAGTCAGACCCTCTTGATTGTTAAAGGCGATTCAAAAATCAACATTACAAACGAGGGTTTTCTATATGCGGTGAATAATCCTGAAAAGTTTAAATCCATCATCAAGACAAAAGTTGATGGACTATTAAAATAGTTTTCAATGGAGTTCCTGACGAATCTTCTCGAAAACAGCACGATTCCCTGGCTTTCGGCTTTTTTGCTCGGCTTAATGACAGCTATTAGTCCCTGCCCTTTGGCGACAAACATCACGGCGGTAGGTTTTATCAGCAAAAATATCGAAAACCGGAACCGGGTTTTTGTGAATGGATTGCTTTATACTCTGGGCCGTGCTATTTCATATACTATCATTGCATTAATCATCTATTTTGGGGCCGATCAATTTAAGTTCTCTGGGTTTTTCCAGATTTACGGACAAAAATTATTGGGTCCATTACTGATCATTATTGGATTGTTTATGCTGGATGTGATTAAAATAAATTTTCCCGGAATGAGTGGACTGACTTCGAAAATGGAGTCCAAAACTCATTGGGGCTATCTTGATGCCATTTTGCTTGGAATGGTTTTCGCTTTGGCCTTTTGTCCTTACAGTGGTGTATTGTATTTTGGGATGCTTATTCCGATGACAGTTTCATCTGTGTCCGGCTTGTATCTTCCAATGGTTTTTGCACTTGCAACTGGGATACCCGTGATTTTCTTTGCGTGGATACTTGCCTTTTCAGTTGGTTCTATTGGGTTGATATACAATAAAATAAAGATTTTTGAACTCTGGTTCCGTCACGTGATTGCCGTGCTCTTTATTCTGGTTGGAACATATTACTCATTCATCGTTTTCGGTTAAAAAAATTTGAAATACTTGTTCGTTGAATTGCGAACTACTTGACACATTGGAAATGAAAAGTTTAAAGAATTCGATCTGGTTACCTATCTGCATTGTGCCTGTTTGGTTTCTGTTTTACAAAAACCTTGCGCCAATGTCAGATTGGTTCATCGATCATGTTATGGGATTGACGAAAGGTTCCCATTTTGCGGAAGCCCTTCGGTTCTTTGTTTTCGAGTTCCCCAAGGTAATGCTTCTTCTGACTTTGATTATTTTCTTTGTTGGAATTATCCGTACCTATTTCACTCCTGAGCGGACCAGAAAAGCCTTGGAAGGGAAGAAAACGTTTACAGGAAATGTTATGGCTGCAACCTTGGGAATTGTCACCCCATTTTGCTCCTGTTCGGCCATCCCATTGTTTTTGGGGTTTGTGGAATCGGGAGTGCCACTTGGGGTAACTTTTTCATTCCTGATCGCAGCCCCGATGATCAATGAAGTGGCGATCATTCTTTTGTATGGGATGTTTGGGTGGAAAGTTGCTGCAATTTATATAGGGACAGGATTGGCCATTGCAATCCTGTCTGGATGGATGATCGGATTGTTGAAACTTGAAAAATGGGTCGAACCGTGGGTCTATGAATCCCATATGGGTAATAGTGGATCAACAGAAGAAAAGCCAGATTTTTCTAAACGGATCAGTCTTGGATATGATGCTGTGAAAGAGATTGTTGGTAAAGTCTGGATCTATGTGGCTTTGGGAATCCTGGTTGGTGCCGGGGCACATGGATATGTTCCTGAAGAATTTATGGCATCCTTAATGGGGAAATCTGCATGGTATTCCATACCGCTTTCGATCCTAATCGGTATTCCGTTGTATTCCAATGCTGCCGGGATTGTCCCGATCGTTTCGGTTCTGATCGAGAAAGGTGCCTCGCTGGGTACTGCCCTTGCCTTTATGATGTCGGTAATTGGTCTTTCGTTGCCTGAAATGGTGATCCTGAGAAAGGTATTGAAACTTCCGTTGATCTTTACTTTTATCGGAATTGTGGGTTTCGGGATCATGATTGTGGGGTACTTGTTCAATTTTATCTTTTAAATGGGTTAGCTGAAAAACGCTGATTGGTTAATATAAATATAAACATGGGAGAACATCACCACACAGACAATCGTTCAAATTTAAACAAAGCTTTTATCATTGGGATCATATTCAACCTGTTGTATGTGGTTGTTGAGTTTGGTGCCGGGTTGCATTATGATTCATTGGCGTTGATTTCGGATGCAGGCCATAACCTGACGGATGTAGCTTCGCTTGCCCTGGCCCTGCTAGGCTTTCGCCTGACCAAAGTAAAATCAAGCGATAAATTTACGTATGGCTTTCGCAAATCAACCATTCTGATATCACTGATCAACTCGGTGGTCCTCTTTGTGGTGATTGGTGGAATAACCTGGGAAAGTCTTAACCGGTTGCACAATCCTGTGGTTGTGGAAGGGATTCCCATCTCAATTGTTGCCGGAATCGGAATTGTAATCAATGCAGTCTCAGCATTCCTCTTTTTTTAAGGACAAAGATCGCGACCTGAATGTAAAGGGTGCTTACCTGCATTTGTTGGCAGATGCGGCTGTTTCGCTTGGCGTGGTGATTTCAGGAATGTTGATTTTCTTTTTCCGCCTTTACTGGCTTGATCTGGTAATGAGCCTGGTAATTGTATTGGCAATTTTCTACTCAACATGGACCCTGTTTAGGGATAGTCTTTACCTTACGCTGGACGGCGTACCGAAAAGCATCAATATCAAGGATGTACTTTCAGAAATCAGGGAGGTAAAGGATGTCATTGATGTTCACCACTTGCACATTTGGGCTATCAGTACTTCTCAGAATGCCATGACCGCACATGTAGTTATTTCACCAAACATCTGTATGGAGGAACAAAACCAGATTAAATACAAGATCAGGCATCGGTTGGAACATGTCAATATTGAGCATACTACACTTGAATTTGAAACTGAGGATGAAAATTGTGCCGATGCCAATTCAAATTATGGAATCATCTAAACTTATATCTATGATAATTAATAGTTTAAAAACAATTTTAGTTGCGATAATTTTTTTCATCACTATCGTATCAAACAGCAAAGCTCAGGAGTCAAGGCTAGAAATTCAAAAAAAGAGCATAGCAAAGTACAAAGTGACATTTATAGAGCTTGGTTCGGTTCGTTGCATTCCTTGTCAGAAAATGCAAGGGGTCATGAAATCTATCGAAAAGAAATATGGAACTCAAGTAAAAGTGGTTTTCCACGATGTCTGGTCACCAGAAGGAAAGCCGTTTGGACAACAATTTGGTATTGAAGCGATTCCAACCCAGGTGTTTTTGGATGAAAACGGGAAGGAATTTTCAAGGCACGTAGGTTTTTTCCCTGAAGAAGAATTGATCAAGGTGTTGAAATCAGAAGGGGTTAAATAAATTCAGTATCAACGATTAAAAATCATTTATTTACTTATCAACCATACGATTATGAAAACAAAATCTTTGGGGTTTATTGGTGGTGGCCGCATCACCAAAATTTTTCTTCAGGCATTTGCCAACAAGAATGTTGAATTTCAATCGATAGTCGTTTTCGACACAAATGCCGATGTTATAAACGACTTAAAACAGCAATTTCCTCAGATCGAAATTGCTCAAACTGTCGAACTGGCAGCCAATCAACCGATTGTCTTTATTGCCCTTCATCCGCCTATGATCATGGAAACACTTGGCAAAGTAGCCGCTGTGGTTACTAAAGATACCGTGGTAATTTCCCTTGCGGCAAAGATCACCATTGAAAAGATCGGATCAAAATTGCAAATCCAAAATATTGTCCGGATGATTCCAAATGCAACATCTTACATCAATGAGGGTTACAATCCGGTGGCTTTTTCAGGAGGATTTGATTTGAACTCGAAGAGTGAAGTAATGGAAATATTTGAAATATTTGGAAATATATTGGAAGTAGTAGAAACTAAGTTAGAGGCATATGCGCTGCTTTCGGCAATGCTTCCAACCTATTTCTGGTTCCAATGGGACGAACTCTGCAAGATTGGTCTTCAATTGGGATTAAATGAAGAAGAAAGCAAAGCCTCTGTTCACCAAACATTGGTTGCTGCAGTTGACCTAATGTTCAATTCAAGGCTTTCTCCCAAAAAAGTGATGGATTTGATCCCGGTAAAACCAATTGGCGAACATCAGGCACAGATTACCGAAATTTTTCAGACCAAATTGATGGGGTTGTTTGAAAAGATCAGGCCATAAATGCAATTCATTGATTAGTATTACATTAAAAAAATATTAGATTTTTTAAAAATTATCTGACGTAAATATACGTTATATTGAAATTTGACGTATATTTGCGTCATAAATAAAAATAGAAGAAATGGTTGTTTCAAAAACAGAACTTTTTGATGAAGTGTTTCAGGTCAGGGCCAATTTATTCAAGGCACTTGCCCACCCTGCAAGGTTGCAAATCCTTGATTTTTTGGCCAAAACAAAGACTTGCATATCCGGTGACATTTCGGAAGAACTGCCTTTGAGCAGGACGACTGTCAATCAGCATCTTAAAGAGTTAAAAGATGCAGGATTGATTCACGGGCATGTCTCTGGTGTAAAAATGAACTATTGTCTCGATTTGAATAAAATAGAAGAGATGAAGAAAATCCTTGGGGATTTTTTGGATGAAATGCAATTACTTGAGAATATTCAATGCAAATAATTAAATATTAACAACTTATAAAAGAGTCACAATATGAAAGTCTTAATTCTGTGTACAGGAAACAGTTGCCGCAGTCAGATGGCACATGGGTTTTTACAATCGTTCGATCCAAGCATTACGGTTTGTTCTGCTGGGACCGAAGCTTCAGGCAAATTGAACACAAAGGCAGTTGCTGCGATGAAAGAAATCGGTATCGACATCAGCCACCACACTTCCGATTCTGTTGATTTATACTTGGGTGAAGAATGGGACTACGTGATTACTGTTTGTGGCGGAGCGAACGAAAACTGCCCTGCATTTATCGGAAAAGTAAAACATAGGCTGCATATTGGTTTTGATGATCCGTCACATGCAG
>Ga0209083_1000653_pt1 | contig 48626 bp, 48 predicted proteins | sample AM7aDNAmetaG_FD_184132 | JGI IMG/M metagenome (GOLD analysis project Ga0209083, IMG submission 184132) | Freshwater microbial communities from Finland to study Microbial Dark Matter (Phase II) - AM7a DNA metaG (SPAdes) (version 3) | ecosystem: Environmental > Aquatic > Freshwater > Lake ...
TGGGACTGCCACAGCCACACTGCGCTGGCTTAACCCTTGTGTAGGATTATCCGGATACAATATAACAGTTATAGCGAATCAGTCCGGAACGGCAAATATAACTTCTGTAAGCTTCCCTTCATGGACATACCCGGACCCGGGTCTCAGAAATTATACATTTGTTGGAACTGACACGGTAATTATCAAAGCTATTGACTGGAACCATTCGAATAAACCAGGAACGACAAGCCCTGTCGACCTTGCTTACCTGAAAGTGAGTGGTTATACAACGATAGGCAGTTCGCTTATTTCTATAAATGCATCCGGAGTTACGTCATACGTAGACGCATATACTGGAACACGACTTTACATTACTCCCACTAACCTCACATTCACAGTTGATCCAAGTCATGTAACACCAGTTCCAAGTGGCATTTATGTACCTGGAGGTGTCGGGCCTGCCTCCGACTTGGATGGTGATGGTCTCCTAGACGACGTCAATGGAAACGGTGTACGTGACTTTGCTGATGTAGTGTTGCTCTTCCAGCAGATGCCGTCCGGGAGTTATATCAATGCAAATGGCTATGCAAATTACTTCAACTTTTCTCATGCAGCAGTGCATAGCGTAATTAGTTTTGCAGATGTGGTGGCGCTCTTTGGAATGATTTAATTGAGAATACTATAATTGCAATGTTTAACCCACAAATCCCTAACAATTTTCCTTATTTATTCTCTCAGGAACTATGAGAAAAAAAACCTCTTTTCAGCAGTATTTTCACAATCCAAATAAAATAATTTGATTTTTATATCCTGAAATTATATAAGGAATCTACAGAGAAATTAGAGATTGATGACCATATTGTCCTCTTGAGAACTATTGAAGGCAGGAAGAACTTTAAATATGAAAAGAGAAGCATATGTTATATAACTCGTGATTCCCGCCAAAATCTCGATAATATACCAGACGGTGGGGAAGGCGGAGGTCAATAATGAAGCTTCCATTACATGAAAGGAGATATCTCCTCATACTTCTCGCCCTCGTAATCTGCATTAGCTGTGTGCACGCAGCAAATGTAGTGGTGGGCAGTGGACAGATCGCGTCCGTTGGTCAGACGACTACTATTAATGTAACTCTTGATTCAGCACCGCAGGGACTTCGTTTTTATGCAATGAACTTTACTGTTTCAAATCCTGCTATTGCAAATATCACTGGAGTTACATTCCCTTCATGGGCCTCCCTTAATAATTATTCATCACTTCCAGGTTCAACTGTCTCAATTCGAGCAGGTGACCTGGGGGGCCATATAGTTGCCGGATCAACAAATGTAAACCTTGTCAATCTTACTCTGACTGGCCTCGCACCAGGTAGTTCAAACCTGATAATATCCTCAAATGCTGATATGGAGGATTTAAATGGTAATAAGATAACTGCGACAAGTGAATATGGAGTAATTACTGTCAGTGGTAGTTCTCCTGGATCTGACTTTGGTTATTTCGTCATGCTTGTCAATGTCGATGGATCTGCCGTCACTCTTCAAGGTGCTGACTTAAAAGATTACTATGCAGGTGTGACGAAAAACGGAGGCATCAAGATAAAAGTCTCAACGACAGCAATACAATTTATAGCTTATTCAGTAACCCATGACGGGTATCAACCTTTTTCAGATAGTATCGCTTCAATGCCTTTGGCAAATCAAACAATAACATACAATGTTACCCTGGTTCCTGGGACTGCAACTCCTACTTCAACAACCACTGGCACATCTACTCCGACAACCTCACCTACAGTAACCACTACTACCACAGTTCCAACTCTAACCCCGACGGTACCAGCACCTGGTGGAGGGGGCCTTGCGGTTACATCATTACCACTCGACGCAACAGTCAGTGTTGATGGAAATGTGATGGGAGTAACCCCGCTATATGTTAAAGCACTCACTCGCGGAGCCCATACGGTGGAGATATCAAAATCAGGATATTATTCGTGGCAACAGTATGTAGTTATCAATTCAAACAGGATAACTCGTATTCCTATGGTCCTTCTCAAACCTTCTTACAAGCCGGGTCCGAATCCGACACAGGGAAAAGGAACAATTGTGGTCTCAAGCAGCCCAATGGGTGCTGATGTTTTTGTTGACGGAGTCTTTCAGGGACTTACACCCATTGGAGTTGGAAATCTTGCACCCGGAGTCCACTTTATTCAGGTAAAAAAAGACGGTTATAATGAATATTCCTCCCCTGCAGTAATTCAGTACAGCGGAAGTATCATTTATTTCCCCCTTATTGTCCTGTCACCTACCACTAGTGGATCGTTCATTACCTCCTCATTCGGGACTCAATCACTCCAGTTATCCAGTGATCCTTCGGGTGCGGACATCTCAATGGACGGGGAACCTGCGGGTAAAACACCCATCACGGTCAATGGACTTGGACAAGGTCCTCATATAATCCAGTTCCATGAATCCGGATATAATGACCAGTCTTCAGTTGCCTTTGTTAATGGAAACGATACAACAATAATAAATCCTGTAAAACTCGTCCCTGCAGACAATGGAACTGTAAATTCACGTTCAGACCTGCTTTATGTGGATTCATTACCACAGGGGGCCCTTGTATCGTTTGATGCTCTTCCAAGAGGCGAAAGTCCCCTGAATATTGAAGGAATTTTACCAGGGCCACATACTCTCACATTCAAGCTTCCAGGATACGAGGATTATGAAACACTCGTCATTGTAAAAGAGGGTCAGGTTCCTGAAGTGCCGATTGTTGTCCTGACTCCAAATGTGATAAACGGTACGCATTTGGCCCAGAGTGCAGTCGCAGTCAATTCAAAACCTGAAGGGGCAGAGGTCTACCTGAATGGAACAAAACTCGGCGAAACTCCCCTGTTAATTGACGGATTTGCCGATGGAAGCCACCCGCTGCAATTGAAACTTGAGGGTTATCTCGATTATAATGCAACAATAGAAAAGAACGACGGAGTGTCTGAGGACATACCAACAATGATGCTCATTCCCTCACCTGACCGGAATGCAACGCCAGGAATGGATTTCACTACAGTTAAATCGATGCCGTCCGGTGCAAACGTATTCCTTGACGGACTAATGGCAGGCACTACCCCGGTTTTATTACAAAACCTCACCCCTGGGACTCATTATCTCGAAGTAAAACTGGATGGCTATAATGACTATACAGGAATGCTTGATGTAAAAGAGGGATCAACACCTGATGTTCCCCTCATATTACTCATCCCGTCAGGGACTCAGGGGTCAGAAATGACCTATTCTATCCTGAACAGTTAATGAATAAATTCTTTTTTTTTCAATAAATCACGGTGAATATTATGAAAATTAAAAACAGCCTTTGGTACAAAATTTTTATTCTAACTGGGATGATCGCAATAGCGTGTATGTCAACAATCGCCACTGCAGCGATTGTCATCGAAAACGCCCAGATACCAGCTCCAGGAGGGGAGGTCCATGTATCTGTCGTGGAGGGCACAGATACTGGTTATGGGATATCAGGCTATGATTTCATCGTCTCACTTTCAGATCCATCAGTCGCTGAAATTAAAGATGTAATATTTCCAGAATGGGCTTCACTAACAACAAAGGGAGTCAGCAGTCCTGGTTCCCTGCGTGTGAGTGCTGTTGATCTGACAAACCAGGTAAAAGGGACCAACACTAATGTTCCACTCCTTACTCTGGTAATACGTGGAAAAGCTCCAGGGAGCAGCATAATCAACCTTGATGTGAAGAAAATTGATGACGATTCAGGGAACCCACTTGAGAAGGATTATACACCAGGTATGATTAAGGTGGGTGGTGAGGTCGTTACCGAAAAACCAACTACACTGCCACAATTTACTACACAAGCCGAAACTACTTTAACAGATTTAACTCCTTCTCAATCTCCTGCTCCGGATGTAACACTACAGGAAGTAACACCACTTATTGCGGTAACCCCGACTTATACAATGGAAATTAACTTTACCACACCAGAAATAACAAATATAACAACAAGCATTCCCACAACAGGGGAGACTGCAAAGATTGAAGAAACAGGGACTGTATCTACTAATGTAACAGAAAATTTAACATCTCATTCTACACCCTTGACACCTGTTCCAACAACTCCAAATACGTTTTCTATAGCTGGAATCTTCCCTTTTTCTCTATTACTTCCAAATATAACACCACAGACAGAAACAACACAGGTAATTTTCAATACTACGACTCCGGCAGTTACAGTTACTTCGAATGTGACGCCCGAAATTCAGGTAACTGAAACTACAACAAAGACAGATAATGAGACCGGAGGACAGTTTGTTTTAAGCTCACTCCCATCAACAGCAGAAGTATATATTGAGGGCAGTTTTATTGGTATAACTCCTCTCAAGGCGACCAATATCAGTCCCGGGTCACATGAAATCCTTGTGAAGATGGAAGGATATGATGATTATAAATTATCAGCGTTTGCAAATCCAGGAAAAATCACGCAGGTTCCGCTTGTTATATTAAAACCGAAATCTGGGGATACTGCAGGCCTTATAGTCTCATCCCTCCCGCCTGATGCAGATATCTATCTGAATGGAAACTATTTTGGCAGGACTCCAATAACCTTAAAAGATCTGCCTGCCGGAAAGACAGAGATACTCCTGAATAAACCAGGTTACAGGGATGCAATACAGGGAATAACCCTAATAGCAGGTGTTACATCCAGGGTCGCAGATATTCCACTTTACCCATCTTCATAAAATTTTATTTCTGCAGGGTTCCCGCATAACGGCACTGACCAAACGAGATGCAACCGTCTCCCAGGGGATATTCAAAATTAAAGAGACATTCCATCCCTGCAGTTTTCAATACCGAGAGGAGAGTCTTACGGATTATCTGGTTGTATAATACACCACCACTCATCGCAATGGTATTAGTACCAAAATCATCCGCTGCATTGAGTGCAAGAGAGGCTACGCCTTTTGCAAGGTTGTACTGAAAGGAAGAGGCTATTTTTGCAATGGGTTCTATTCTTCCGGGTTGAGAGACGCGAAGATATGCCTCCCTGCAAAGTGCTTTTGTGGAAAAAACATCCATGTTCCCATCTTTCAGATAGACCCTCTCCCAGTCATCAGGTTCTATTCCGAATCCAGCTGATTCAAGTTTCATTGCAGGTTCGCCGTCATAGGCCCTCTCCCTGCATATGCCAAGAAGTGCAGAAACAGCATCAAGTACGCGACCGGTGCTGCTCGTATATGCAACATTAACTCCCTTCCTGACCTGGTTTGCGATGACTGAACACTCAGTCTCTGAAATACCACGTTCTTTCATAAGAGTGAGAATTTCCTCACTCTGTAGAATTCCGTAAAGCATCCTCTCGGGATAACGGGTTGCAAGGTCACCCCCGGGCATTGGTACAACTTCGAGGTGGGCGACTCTCTTAAAATCAGGAAGTTCTCCTGAAAATATCTCCCCTCCCCAGACGGTCCCGTCATCACCATACCCGACTCCGTCAAGTGCGATACCAATACATGGTTTATCAGTAACAGCTGCGATATGGGCATGGTGGTGCTGGACTGGTACGAGTTCTGCGCCAAGACCGTCTGCGATTTCATAACTATAACGGGTTGATAAAAATCTAGGATGTGCATCATGTGCTATTGTCTGGAATCCCGATCCCAGAAGTTCACGCATCTTTTCTATAGTCTCTTTAAGATAGCTGTATGTTGAAGGATTTGAAACATTCCCGATATGTGGTGATGTAGTACAGAAGCCGTCCTTGTAAATAGTGATATTAGAATTCAGTTCAGGGCCTGCCCCCAGGATACATTTTGGACCTAAATCGATCCTTTTTCGCTTTGGAGTGTAACCCCTTGAAAGTCTTATTATAAAACCATCACGGATGACTGAATCATCGCAACGGTTTGCAATGGGCCTGTTGTGGGTGAGAAAGTAATCGGCCTTTCCATGAAGTTTTTCAACTGCCTGCTTTGTTCCTGTAATCATAGGGTGTCCGGGAACATTTGCACTCGTCATGATAAGGAACGGATGTGAAATATATGAAAATAGCAGGTGGTGAAAGCCAGTATACGGCAGCATACAACCGATAGTGTGAAGGTTGCTCACATTACTGTGTGATGCAGGATTACGTTTTTTTAGAACTACAATCGGTCTTTTAGGAGAATAGAGTGATTTTTTTTCATATTGTGAAATTTCTGCGAGCTCTTTAAGATAATCAGGCCTTGCCATAATTGCAAAGGCCTGTTCAGATCTCCCAAGTCTCGCCTTGAGGGTCGGGACCATCTCTTCAGAACAGGCAATGTGAAAACCACCAACACCCTTCAAGGCAACTATCATACCTTCATCAAGGAGCTTTGCAGTCTCCTTTAATGGGTCACTGCAATCTATTGAGGATCCGTCCATATCCAGGAGACTAAGTTCAGGACCGCAGACTTCGCACGCAATAGTCTGGGCATGGTGACGCCGGGACTGTGGGTTCCCATATTCACATCCACAGGACTCACATACCTGAAAACTCTTCATGGTCGTTCTTTCTCTATCGTAAGGGATGGAATTGATAATTGAGTATCGGGGACCACAATCTACACATGAGGTGGCCCAGTATCCCTGGTAGCGGCTGCCTTTAGTATGTATATCATCTATGCAGGCGGCACAGGTCGCGATATCCGGTGGAATACTTCCTGACCTTACTCCCTCCTCACTTGGAATAATTTTAAACCCGTCAAAAGGAGAAGATGTCAGGTCTTCAATTATCACATCTTCTATGCGTGCTCTTAGTGGTCCCTGTGAAACAAGCGCGATAAACTCAGAAAGTTTTTCACCTGATGCGATTATCAAAACCTCGCTACCAAGGTTTTGCACTGTTCCTGATATCCCCAGTTCGCTCGCAGTTTTATAAACGAAGGGCCTGTAACCTACTCCCTGGACTATTCCCCTGACCCTTATCCTAGCAGCTGCCGCCAAGTGCCCCTCACAAATATTTATTGATTTTCCTCGCGATATATTGATAGGTTTTTGTCTTGACTGGCCACATCAGGATTATCAATGATCCAGTAGAGCTGGTCCCCCTGCTGATCACATTTAACGATAATGATTACAAAAAGGTTTATGACCTCCTTTCGAGGATGTGGATGACTGAAGAAGAGATCTCAAAAGAACTGGGGCCCGAAGGTGTGGGTGACTGTCTGGGGATACTCAAAAAGGGTAATCTTATCGAGGAACAATGGAGGATGCCGGAGCCCGGTAAGAAGCCAATTAGAGAATTCAGGGCTACTTACAGTAAGTTCCGTGCGAATTTTCAGTGCAATTTCTCTGACTTTTCTGAGATCCTCTATATTTCGTCGACAAACGATGAGCAGGTGCGGACACTGGTTGAACAGATAGATAAGGAGATAGATTCAGGGAATACGTCCATCAATGACATTGCGAGAAAATATAGTGTAAGTCCTGTCATTGTGAGAGGACTTGCAAAAAGGATCCCGCACCTCGATGTCAAGGGACAGGGGCTGGTGCGGCTTGAACGGACCGGATAAGAAATTAATCTCCCCTATTCTTAGAAGTAAACGAGATATTACAAGGTTCCAGATTATCACCGAGATAGCAGAACATCAGCCTGCAGTCCGGCAGCAGGAGGTTGCAAAGAAACTTGGGATCACTCCTCAGGCAGTTTCTGATTATATCAGGGAACTCGTTGAGGAGGGTATGGTTAGTACAAACGGCAGGGGGAGGTATGAAGTAACAAAGGAGGGCATAGAGTGGGTCACTACACATGCAGAACTCCTAGAAGCTTATGCACGCCACATAAGACGCGATATTATTCAGCAGGTCTCTGTCTGGACCGCGATTGCAGCGGTCGATTTAAGAGAGGGAGATGAAGTCGGGGCATACATGCAGGACGGATTTCTCTATGCCGGCCTGACTCCGAGAACTGCAATAGGTACAGCCCTCGCAGGTGTAAAAGAGGGCGAAGATGTAGGAGTTGCCCGCCTGAATGGTATTATAGATCATAAAGAGGGTGTAATTCATGTATGCAAGGTCCCAAGAGTCCAGCGGGGTGGGTCAAGAAAGGTCGATATTGACCATCTTTCCGGGATAATTAAAGATATACGTCTAGTTGGTGCGATTGGAGTAGAGGCCTACATCTCTCTTTTAAAAGCTAAAAGAGAACCAGACATGTTCTTCGGGGCGAGGGAAGGTGCAATCGAAGCTGCATTCCATGGACTTGAAGTAGCGGTTGTCATTGTAGACGAGGAGTTCACTGACTTCCTTAAGCGTCTTGAGAGTGTCTCTCTAACCTATGTTATCCATGACCTGAGTACTCCATGAAGATAATAATAGAACCACAAAAATCGAATTATAAAATAATCTTCACAGACGGGATGCATATTGAAGGAGTAGGATTTCTCTCGCTTTCAGAGACAAAGAAAGGTATGAGGCCGGATCATTACCGGGTACGCTTCGGCACACGGAAACAATTCAAGAATTCACCCCCAAAAGACCTTATAGCCCAGTTACGGCACAGCAAGGTCTCTCTTACAAAACATGACGGCCCGTTCTCTTCGTTTCTTGCAGACCTCCAGATACCGTTCACAATTGCTGATGTATGCCGTCTCTGCATGCTTGAAGATCGTCTGACACCATTGGACCCGCGTTCAAGGGTCAGGTTTGTCAGGGATGAGTATATCTGCATGTTCTGTGCAAAACGTGAACTCAGGCGTGAACTTTCCCATTTAAGCAGACTCGGGAAGAGAACTGCCCTATATTTTGAGAGACTGCTAGAAAAAGAGCGGGACCTGGAAAGGGTCACGGCAACCATAGAGCCACCTGAACCTGGTTCACCCCCCTCACTTTTCGATAAAATAGAGGTAGTCAGGGTCACCAAAAAAACGTCCATCGATGAACTGCCATTGCCAAGATCTTTTGTCGACCGTTCTCGCGTTAAAGACCTGATGCCAGTGCAGGAACTCGCAGTCGATTCCGGACTTTTATATGGAAAAGACCTTCTTGTCGTATCAGCGACAGCGAGTGGCAAGACATTTATCGGAGAGATGGCAGGAATCAAAAACTTCCTTGAGGGACACGGCAGAATGCTCTTTCTTGTCCCGCTTGTTGCGCTCGCAAACCAGAAATATGAGCGGTTCACAGAGCGTTATAGCGATATAGCAAAGGTGGGGATCCTGATTGGAAAATCAAGAATCAATATTCCGGAAAACAGGAAGATTGGTGACCACAATATTCACTCACCAATTGTTGTAGGTACTTACGAGGGAGTAGACCATTTCATCAGGTGCGGAAACCCCCTGTCAGGTATCGGGACAGTAGTTATTGACGAGGTCCAGATGCTTGAGGACAAGGAAAGAGGCCACAGGCTTGACGGCCTGATTGCAAGGCTGAAACACCTCTTTCCAAAAGCACAGTTTCTCTATATGAGTGCGACTATTGGAATCCCTCAGTCCCTTGCAAAGAAACTTAATGCAAAACTTGTCAGATATGATGAGAGACCTGTCCCGCTTGAACGTTACTTAATGTTTCTTGAAAGAAAAGAGAAAATTCCTACAATTAAAGACCTGGTCCGCAGGGAATTCAAAATGAAATCTAATAAGGGATATCACGGTCAGACTATAATCTTTACAAATTCACGCGCGCGCTGTCATATCATATCTGATTCAATAGGTCAGGGTTCCTCACCATACCATGCCGGCCTTACCTCGGAAGAACGCAGAAAGGTTGAAAATGATTTTGAAAAGGGAAAGATATCTGCTGTTGTTACAACGGCTGCCCTTGCTGCCGGAGTGGACTTCCCTGCATCCCTCGTTATATTTGATTCACTTGCCATGGGACTTGACTGGCTCTCGGTTCAGGAGTTCAGCCAGATGTCAGGGAGAGCAGGCAGACCTGATTATCATGACCTTGGAAAGGTTTTCATACTCGCTGAACCAGGCGGTTCATATAAACGAGGTTCAAAGGTGACGGAAGAAGAAGTTGCGCTTGCCCTTCTGCAGGGGGACATGGAGGAAGTGAACCCGGTTCATGATATTGAGATGAGTTCTGAAGAGTTTATTGCAAATGCCGTCATTTGCAGAGGTTCACTGCCATGCACAAAATCTGTAACAAACACGATGGTAGGTGAAGTTGAGGATGTCCTTCCCCTCCTTCTGAAGAACGGTTTTATTAATATACAGGATGACAAAATCAGAATTTCTGAATTTGCCCATGTAATGGCTGAACACTTTATCGGAATTGAACGTCTCCTCCTAATAATGAAGATGGTCCGTGATAGTGATGACCCGCTCGAAATCCTTTCCGAACTCGAGTGCATGGATGAAAGTGGTCTGCGGGAAATAGGGGAAAGGAAGGGAGCATCAGAGAGAAAAGTGAGGACCCGCCCTGAAAGGTTTAAAAAAAGAGGGACCGGTCACCCTGAAATATTTTGAACTTTTGTGATATTAGAAGTATTTTTTACTTTTAAAGGTGTGACAACAGGAAGCTGTACTACCTTTTCACCTGACCTGACAAGGTTTGCAACTAAGTAGATTGTTTTATTGGGGATGACTCTCACAGCTTTTTCCCAGATATTGTAATTCTTCTTTATGAGTGATATATCGTATTCACCTTTCTGGAGTGTAAGTGCGAGTGGAGTACTACCATAATATTCATCATTGATGAACACTGTGGCTTTGTCAGGAGAAGAGGAAACGGCTACAGTTCCAGGAGATGAAGCACCTGGTGCGGGTGTCGGCTCTGCATCCATCTCTCCTGTATCCAGGTTTACCCTGACCTGTGCAGGTGTCCCGCTCTTTACTACAACATGGGCTGTATAATCCGGTTTTGCCGGATATGTAACAACGACGACATGTTCACCCTCTGGCACATTCTCAATCGTTGTTGGAGCTGTTCCCTTGAATCGTCCGTCAAGATAGACCGTGCCACCATATGGCTCGGTAATCACGATAATCATCCCGGTGGGACCAATACTCGTAGGGATAGGAGAAAATAAAGTGGGTATCATATATGCTACGACGTTGGTTACTCCCCCTGATGGAACTCCTGCAAGGCCGTACCAGTCAAAGTACCCCTCATCTGTTATTTTTATGTCCCTCCCTCCCGGCGCAACATTAGGAAGAGTAAGGGGTGTCACACCTGCATAAACACCGTCAACATAGATTTTTGCTCCACTTGGACTTGAATAAAACTGGATGGTCCCCCCGAGTTGCGTATCATCAGCAGAACAGGGAATTAAGATAAGAATACTGAGTAATAGAACGAAAATTAAACTGATTAATATAGGGACTTTCACATTTAACACCTCTTAATTCTTTATAGTCTCATCATGAGCTCCCAAAAATCCTTCTCACATCTCAACACGTGTTACTACACCATGGATTTTATGGGGGGGTAATTTATAGTATTCTACAAATGAAGGACATATTTTTTTTATTCCATAAAATATCTTCCATACGAGATTATCTGTTACTATCTCTTCCATTCCATAGAAGATAGTTTTTTCATGAATCTCGGCATTCCTGATTATCTCCATCAGATCAATAACTTCCATGTAACCATATCTTATTGTAAAGACGTATAGACCAGTTCCTATCTCATTTTGTCTGAAATCCCAGTTCAATCCAAAAGGACTCCTGAGAATCTCAATGGATATGAGGATATTTTTCTCATAGATTATAGTATTATTAAAAATAGTGTGGGTGATGTATGCAGGTACCCTCTGCCTGTCCCTTGCAAAGAAGAGCGCTGTACCTGATATCTTCTGGTTCTCGGCATAGGATTTGTTATATCTCTTGATAAATTCGTCATATTCCATCAGGTGAAGTTTCTCATAAAGTCGTTTCTGGCCGTTAATATAGATAATTATGACTCCAAACGGTATTGCTGCAATTATTAGGGAAAGATATGCACCATGAGGAATTTTAGAGAGGCACGCAAAGAAAAAACTGAAATCGATGATGGTTGTAAAAAAAGCAAGGGAACTCCTAAAGTACTGATGACGTTTGAAGAATATCACGGTCATAAGGATACCGGTAATAAGCATAGTCCCGGTTACTGCGAGACCGTATGCACTCGCCAGACGTTCTGAATACTCAAACAGGAAAAGTACCAGGAGAACGGATATGCATAGCATCCAGTTTACAAAATTAATGTAGATCTGATTGCGCATTACTATCGAGGTATAATCAATTTTAAGAGGCGGGAGCATATGAGTAGTTATCGCCTGATAAACTACTGAAAAAATGCCGCTAATAACGGCCTGAGATGCAATTACTGTTGAGATAATTGCTAATATTAAAAATGGGATATAAATTAACTGAAACTCAGTATTTACCATCCCAAAAAGAACGTTTTTTGTCCCGATATGTGTGAGTAGAAATGCACCCTGACCCAGATAAGACAGGATGAGAGCAATAAAGACAAAGAACCATGCCCTTCGAATGGGTTCTTTTCCCAGGTGGCCCATATCGGCATAAAGAGCTTCACCTCCGGTTGCACAGAGAATGACATCAGAAAGGATAAAAAAACTTATAATACCATTTGAAATTAAAAAATGAATTGCATACATAGGGTTTAATGCAACAATTATACCTGGAGAATTCAATAGCGAAACAGCCCCGGTTATTGCGAGAACAGAAAACCAGACAAGCATTACAGGTGCAAACGTCTTTGCAACCCTTTCACTTCCGCGTCTCTGGAAGAAGAATAGAGCTATAGTGATTATAGCTGCAACAATTAACAGCAAGGATTGGGATACATCTGAAAAGGCCGGGATGAGCCTGAATCCCTCTACTGCTGAAAGGATACTTATGGCAGGAGTTATAACACAATCACCTATCATAAGGGAAACACCTGCAACTGCAAGGAGTGAAACAATCGTTGCACCTTTTGCCGTCTTTGTCAGTTGAAGCAGAGTCTCTTTCAGGACAATTGTGCCCCCTTCGCCATTATGGTCGAGCTGCATTGCAAGAAATGCATACTGTACTGTTACGAGGAGAATCAGGGTCCAGGTTATCAGAGAAAGGACCCCCAGAATATTTTCCAGAGTCGGGATGATAAATATGAAAAGTACGGTAAGGGTATAGATAGGACTTGTCCCTATATCGCCAAAAACGAGGCCCATGGATTTTATTATCTCAACAGGGGGAACACTCATACCCTTTTTCATGGAGAAAGAGATCTTGACCTTCAAGGATATTATTCATTCGAAAAAAAGAAGAGGATATTCGTAAGTATGAAAAAAAGGTTGTTGAGACTTACTTTATCTCCCGCCAGAGTTTTCCCATGGCGCCACAAATAGGACACTTTTCCGGGGGCGAACCTGCACGCACAACATTTCCACATACCGGACAGAGCCAGACATTTGAGTCCCCAAGGTCTTTCCCACCAGATACGACAGATTCTGCCTCTTTGTAAAGCCCTGCGTGGACCTCTTCTGCTTTCATTGCATGATTAAAAGCAATGACTGCATCGTTACGCTTTTCTGATTCTGCTTCTTTGATAAATGAAGGATACATCTCAGTAAACTCGTGTGTTTCACCTTTGATTGACCCTTTAAGGTTCTCTACGGTGCTGCCAACTGCGGATAATACCTTAAGCAATTTTTTTGCATGAATCGCTTCTGCTTCTGAAGCCGCACGGAAAATCCTGGCTACGTTTTTAAAGCCTTCCTCCTCGGCTTTCTCTGCAAAATTTGCATATTTCCTATTCGCCTGAGATTCTCCTGCAAATGCGTCCCATGCATTCTTTTCTGTCGACATAATTGTAATCTATAGGAATCTGCTCAATTAAACCTTGCTTAAGCGGCATCCACTTACAATTTAAGCGATTTTGTATTGAGATATGTTTTTTGGCATAATATTACCCCTCACTTTTAGGGTGGATGAAAAACAGACAATACTGAAAGATAAACTGGAGTTATACAAGGCAGATGAGATGGAATCTGACAATGAAGCAGATCAATGAACTGAATAGTATTGACCGGCCAAGGGAACGAATTGCTCATGGGGACGTTGAATCCCTTACAACAAGTGAACTTATTGCGGCTGTAATCGGCAAGGGCATAAAAGGGAAGACCGTCGCAGATATTTCAAACGATATTGCATTATTCATGGAGAGTAAAGGCCCAGCCCTCTCATATTCAGAACTTATTAGTATCAAGGGTATTGGTCCGTCCAGGTCTGCCCAGATTACAGCTGCTCTCGAACTCGGAAAAAGGTTTTACACACAGAAAGAGAAGGCTGCAATAAGAATAATTTGTCCGGCAGACGTATTACCACTTGTTAATGAAATAAGAACAAAACGGCAGGAGCACTTTGTCGTGATAACTCTCAATGGCGCGGGAGAGGTGATTAATGTGAGAACGATAACAGTCGGGACATTAAACCAAAGCCTTGTCCACCCAAGAGAAGTATTTGCAGATGCGATTCTGGACAGGGCTGCCTCGGTTCTTTGTGTCCATAATCACCCATCTGGATCAGTAACTCCAAGCACACAGGATATTGAGGTCACTATACAACTGGAAAAAGCAGGAGATATACTGGGAATAAGACTGATTGATCATATTATTGTTACAAGTGAAAATTATGTCAGTTTAAAGGAAAGGGGAGACATCTAAAAAACCTGGTTTTTCAGACACAGTCTTCTTTCAAAGCTATGGCAAGCGACTTTCCTTTCTCATATGCTGCATCAATAATTTCCGGGAATTTTTTCAGATCCATCTTATTATCCATTCCTGGAACAAGGAGCTCCCCGACATACTCCACATCAATGATGTCATAAAAAGCTCTTAACGTAAGGATTACACCGTCAAATACATAGGGAACTTCCATGCCTGATATTGCAATAAAAGCCCCTTTTCTCTTTTTTTGTTTCTCTTTCGGAACAAGTGGACTCTTTCTTACATATTTAGCCATAAAAAAGACCTGAAAACGGTCCATGAAAGATTTAAGTTTTCCAGGTATTCCCATTGTCATAACCGGTGTCGCTATAATAACACCGTCTGTTTCTCTGAATTTCTCGTAAACTGCAATCATATCATCCTGCATTTTGCAGGTGGGATTTTCCTTGCAGTGCATAATCTCCATGCATGCCTGGAAATTCATGAAGGGCACAATGAGAATTTCAGTAGTACAACCTTCGTCTTCTGCCCCCTTCAGTGCTTTTTCCAACAGTAAAGCAGTATTCCCGTTTCGAAGGGGACTTCCAAGGACTCCGATGACATGCTGCATACAAAAGTCATATATATCTTTCAGGAGTAGAAAATTGTTTGGTGATTGTTTTGACAGAATCCCATGAAAAAATAAAAGCCGGCGGAAAAGTCGGCCCAGGTAAGTATGTATGTCTTGACTGTGGAAAGGAATATACGCTTGACGCTGTCGAGCAGGACCTTAGGAAGTGCCCTGCGTGTTCATGTGAGGAGTACCAGTGCCTGCCTATGACACATATCAGACCTGATATCAAGAATTCTGATGATGTGTTGAACCCTCCAAAGCGTGGAAAGAGTAACCAGTAATTCTCTTTCTCCTTAATTATCCGGAGTCAAGGTTAATTTTTAGATTAAAAAAAGCGTATTTAGATTTTAAAGGTGTTTTAAAAATGGTTAATGTTTCAAGTGAAGGACAGGTTTTTGAGTGTTCTATCTGTGGCAATGTTGTTACTGTGAACGAAGTTGGCGGTGGAGAACTTATCTGCTGTGGTGAACCCATGACCCTTCAGAGTGGGTGATCAGGATATGAGCCAGCATGAGGACTCAGAACTTGAAAAAAAGATAGGAAAAGTCCCGCGTTTTTTCAGGGAACTTGCAAAAAATGATCCCCAGATGTACGAGATGGTCATGAAACTGGAGTCTCATATCTGGGATGACGGTGCACTCAGCCGGCAGACAAAGAAACTTATTGCTATTGCCATTGCTGCTGCACTTCGCGACCAGCATGCGGTAAGGGCACAAATAAGCGGGGCAGAGAAACTTGGTATTTCAAAAGGCGAAGTAGAAGAAGCATTAAGAGTAGCGTTCCTGCTTGCGGGTATGCCTGCTTATGTGTATGGAAAAGCCCAGCTTGACGAAGTGATGAAATAAGGAGTTCGATTTTATGTGTGGAGAATTTGACAGAAGGCTCCCATCGATTGGAGAACCAGCGCCTGAGTTCGAGGCGGATACAACGATGGGGAGAAAGAAATTATCTGATTACCTTGGGAAGTGGGTAGTTCTATTTTCACACCCAGCTGATTTTACCCCGGTGTGTACTACTGAATTTCTGGCTTTTTCTGAAGCTTATTCAGAAATAGAAGGACTGAATGCACAACTCATAGGACTTTCAATAGACAGTGTTCCATCCCACCTTGCCTGGGTCAAGAATATTGAAGAGAAGATGGGAGTTAAGGTACCGTTCCCTGTTATTTCAGACCTTACAATGTCGATTGCTAAAAAATACGGGATGCTCCATCCAGGTCAGAGTACAACTGCAACTGTCCGTTGTGTCTTTTTTATTGATGATAAAGGTATTATGCGGGCAATGATCTATTACCCTCTCACAAATGGCAGGTTCATACCTGAAATTATCAGGCTTCTGAAAGCTCTTCAGACAACTGACAAACATGGTGTTGCAACTCCGGCAAACTGGCAGCCTGGTGACAAAGTGGTCGTTCCTGCTCCAAAAACCGCAGCCGAGATGGAAAATCGCCTGAAAGAAGGATACGAATGCAAGGACTGGTACCTCTGCTTTAAAAGCGTATGAGGTATTCATTTTTTTTTTATGTCGTTAAAGGTGCTTGCGCTTGCCGGGAGCCCCAGACGTCACGGCAATTCAGAAACGCTGCTTGAGTGGGTTATCGGTGGAATGTGGGACCCGAATTATGTTGAGATTGAGAAGATCGCTCTCGATGACGCAGATATAAACCAGTGCAAAGGCTGCAATGCCTGTGAAAAACTAAATAAATGTGTTCAGAGGGACGGGATGGACATTCTGCATGATAAACTTATAGCTGCAGACTGTATCGTACTATCTTCACCCATCTACTGCATGGGACTCTGCGCCCAGGTTAAAGCTCTTGTGGATAGGGCCCAGGTCTTTCGTTCACGAAAATATGTCCTTAAACTTCCTGTTGTACCAGCAGAAAAAAAAGGCAAGAGGATCGGCATTTTTCTTTCATCTGCGGGTCAGAACTGGGATTATGTCTTTGATGCAGCAGTACCTTCAATAAAATGTTTTTACCATGTCCTTGATGTCAGGGATAAAGATATTCGTTACCTGATGGTGAATGGAGTTGATGGGAAGGGCGCTATAGAGCACCACCCGACAGCAAAAAAAGATGCAGAGAAACTAGGGGTAAGTGTAATTGCTGACCTGCGTGAGAGGATTAATTAATGAACAGGTCTGATATCACTGTTCTTGGCATTTCAGGGAGTCCCCGCCGCCATGGAAATACAGAGACCCTTCTCGATGAATTTCTTAAGGGAGCTCTTGAGGCAGGAGGGAAAACTGAAAAGATTGTCCTGAAATCTGCTAAATTTGAACCCTGCAGAGGTTGCAATGCCTGTCATAAGACCGGGAGCTGCATTGTAAATGACGATGCAGTCAAAATCCTTGAAAGTGCAATAAATTCCGATATTCTTGCTGTTTCGTCACCTATCTACAGCATGGGAATTACTGCTGAACTCAAAGGACTTATCGACAGGGGACAGTATATCTGGGCCCAGAAATTCATAAGGAAGACACGTTTCTATACTAATGAACACATCAGTCACCATAAGGGAGTGTTTATATCAACCGCAGGTACTGGCTGGGATAAAGTCTTTGACGCGGCTTTTCCAATGATTACTGCATTTTTTAATACTCTTGGTTTTGAGTATTTTGACAATGTAATTGCGAATGACATGGACCGCTGGGGTGGAGTGAAAGGACACCCATCGGCTCTATCAGACGCACTTATAACAGGTCAAAACTTGGTTACAAAATTAAAAAAAATTTAAAGTAAATTTTAGAGAAAGAAAAGGGATTTATCATGATAAAACTCGTCCTGTTAAGACATGGAGAGAGCCTCTGGAACAGAGAGAACCGATTTACAGGCTGGACAGATATTGATCTTTCTGAAAAGGGAAAAGAAGAGGCAATTGATGCAGCAAACCTCCTTATGGATGCTGGTTTTACATTTGACATCGCATTTACTTCTGTTCTGAAGCGCGCGATAAGAACTCTCTGGATTGTCCTTGACGAAATGGACCTCATGTGGTTACCTGTCCACCATACCTGGAGACTGAATGAACGTCACTATGGCTCACTTCAGGGGCTTAACAAGGTGGAGACCGCCCTGAAATATGGTGAAGAACAGGTCCATATATGGCGGAGGAGTTATGATATCCCGCCCCCGGAATTAAAACCCGGAGATCCGCGTCTTACTCTTACAGACCCCAGATATAGTGAAATACGGGAAGGAGAATTTCCATTTACTGAGAGCCTTAAAGAGACAGTAAAACGCTTTGTCCCATATTGGGAGTCAACTCTGAAACCTGAACTAAAAAATGGAAAAAAAGTGATCATCGCGGCTCACGGAAACAGTATCCGGGCCCTTGTGAAACACCTGGATTCAGTTCCGGACGATAAGATTGTTGGGATAAATATTCCAACAGGTATACCCCTGATTTATGAGATGGATAATACCCTGAAGCCGATACGCTCGTACTATCTGGGTGACCAGGACAAAGTTAAGGCAGCAATTGAAGGTGTAGCAAACCAGGGGAGATCTTCCAGGTGATCTGAATTTTTGCATTTCCTAAAAATAAGATGCAACAGTGAGAAAATTATTCAGTTTTTAAAACAAAGAGACGGTGATGACTTGTCATGGCTGAAAAAAAGATGTTCTGGGCTTCGACAAAAAGAGATGAGATAATTAACCGCGCCGATAGATTAACCCTTGATGCAGATATTGCTGCATTTGAAGACAGGTACGAAGATGCGGTCTCACTTTATGACAAGGCAATAGAAATAATGCCAAAAAATGCCGATCTCTGGGCATTCAAAGCTATAACCCTGAAAGGAGGACTTAATCGGGATGGAGAGGCGATGGACGCATGGAACAGGGCAATAGAACTTGACCCTGTCCTTACCGATGCTGTAGATCTAAAAGAGGCAGAGAACCCGCTAAAAAATTTCGAGGAGATTATGAAGTCATCCAACGATGAGAGCTGCAGGATAAAGCTCGCCAAGTTCTTCAGAAAACAGGAGAATGAGAGATAGTTTCTCTTCATAAAAATGATGGGTAATAAGAGAGTATAACCATCCCGAAAGCAACTGCGATAATTATTATAAATACAGCAGGATTCCATGCAAGCACTTTTCTACCATCAAGAACTGAAACCGGGATCATATTAAATGCCGCAATCATTGCATTTACTGAAAAACCCACCGTACCTATAAGTGTTACGAGTGTCCCGTTTCCTCCAAAGAAAATCATCCCGATAAAAGGGAGACATAGGAGAATATTTGTTATGGGCCCTGCTGCAGATATAAGCCCGTTCTCCCGCCTTGTAGTGTTGCCATATATCATTGTAGCACCAGGTGCTGCAAAAACGACACCAACAAGGGCCGCAAGAGCTATTGCTACGACAAGCATGGTACTATCTTTTTTGAATTCTGCCCAGTAACCAAAATGCATCGCAGTAAATTTATGAGCCATCTCATGGAGGACTATGCCAATTCCTACTGTGATTAGGGAGACAAAGAGGAATAGCATAAAGAGTAAAGGATCAATTCGGGTACGGACAAATATGAATGTAAAAGCTATAGATATCGCAACCCATGCAATAACCAGGTCACGCCATTCTCGGACCGGTATAAGACTTTGTTTTTGCATATTCATGATAAATTTATCATTGTCAATTCTTATGCTCTCGTATTGTCCTACGAACGCAGGATGACATCGAAGAGAGATGATTTATTTCTTTACTCCAATTTAATTATTGATATGGAGATAACCGGATTCCGCAAGCAGATTGACAAAATTGATCAGCAGATAATTGAACTCATAGCAAAGCGTCAGAAAATCGCAACCGAGATAGCTCACTGGAAATTTCAGAAAGGGGCCCCGATACATGACGAAACGCGTATGAAAGAGATACTTGCGCAGGTCTTTGATTCAGCAGTTGAACATAACATTGACCCAGTCTTTATTCAGAAAATTTTTGAGATCCTGATTGCAATGAGCGAAGAGCGTCAAAAAGAGTCATCAGGTGAGGGAAATCTCCCCTGATGAGCCAATTTAATTTGAAGAGACCATAGTCCCGACTCCGGAGTCGGTAAATAACTCCAGTATCAGGTTATGGGTAATATTTCCATTAATTATATGGGCAAACTGCACTCCCTGCCTTACAGCCTCCATAACTGACCTCACTTTTGGAATCATTCCCTCACTTACAATACCCTCCTTAATCATTTCTTCAAGATTTGCTAAAGAGAGCCTTCTAAAGACATGGGTCCGTTCCTTGTCCATGACACCGTCAACATCAGTCATGTTGATGAGTTTATGTGCACTTAGCGCCACTGCAATATCACCTGCTGCGGTATCTGCATTGATATTGAGGCTGTTACCGTTACGATCAATTGCTATTGGTGAGACTACTGGGATATAAAAATTTGAAAGAAGCATCTCGAGAATTGAGGGGTCAACCTCTTCTGTCTCTCCCACATGACCAAGATCAACCTCTCTCAGTTCATCGCCAATCTTTACGACCTGAAGATCCATTTTTTTTGCAACAAGCAGGTTCCCATCCTTCCCTGACAGCCCTATTCCCCTCGCTCCTGATTTTGCAATAAGGGATACTATACCGCTATTTATCTTACCTTCGAGCACCATCTGGGCAATTTCAAGGGTTTCATGGTCAGTAATTCTTAGGCCGCCCACAAATTTCGGCTCTTTTCCCATCTGCTGCATCTTCTCAGTGATCTCTGGACCTCCACCATGCACCAAAACAACACGGATTCCAACAAAGTGAAGGAGGGTCACGTCCTTTATGGCATTCTCCAGGACCGCGCTTTCGACCATTGCATGGCCACCGAGCTTAATGACGATTGTCTTCCCATAAAAACGGCGGATATATGGAAGTGCTTCCATTAGGACGTCTTCCCTTTTCATGTCGTATACCTCCCGTTAATCTCGACATATTTTTCGGTGAGGTCACAACCCCAGGCAATTGCATGAGCGTCACCTTCTGCAAGATCAAGTGAAAATACTACCTTCTTTCCGGCCATAGCCTTCTTTGCCAAATTAAGGTCGACGACAATCTCTCCTTCCCTGACAAGTTCATTAACAGTTTCTCCCTCGCCTATCGTAAGTGAGACTCTGTCTGGATCAAAATTAACCCCTGCACGCCCGGCTGCTGCTACTACCCTGCCCCAGTTTGGGTCTTCACCGTAAACTGCAGTCTTTACAAGCGGAGATTCAGCAATGGTCTTTGCAACTTTTTCTGCAGAACTCTCATCAGGAGCTCCAGTCACCTCTATCTCAATTAATTTCGTAGCCCCTTCACCGTCTATTGCTATCTGAATTGCAAGGGACCTGCAACATTCCAATAGCGCACTCTCGAGATCTTTTTGATTAGTTTTTCCTGCAGCTCCAGTGGCAGTGCATATTGCTATATCATTGGTGCTCGTATCACCATCGACTACAACCCTGTTGAATGTACGATTCGATGCAGACTTCAAGGAGGTCTTAAGAGAGGAAGGCTCTACTTCTGCATCAGTATAAATGAATGCTAGCATTGTTGCCATATTAGGGGCAATCATACCACTCCCTTTTGCAATTCCTGCAACAGAGAACCCATCTCTTTGAACAAGCGCATGTTTTGCAAATGTGTCTGTGGTCATTATTGAGTTTGCGGCGAGTTCTTCGGCCTTTGCACTGCGTTCAACAAGAGGTGCTATTGTTTCACATTGACGTTTGATAAGAGGCAGGTCGAGGTACCTCCCTATTACACCAGTACTGCCAATTCCTACAGACTCTGGATCGATTTGGAATGAATCTGCAACGTAACCTGCCATGGTGACTGAGTCCTCGTATCCTCTATTTCCTGTATAGGCATTAGCGCACCCGCTGTTCACTATAACTGCACCAAGACTGCCCCTCTTTATTCGCTCTTCCATGAGCCTGATCGGTGGAGCCTTCATCAGATTTGTTGTAAATACAGCTGCTGCAGTTCCCTCAGCCTGGATGAGGGTAAGACCAAACTTCCCTTCCTTTATACCCCAGGCATTTACTCCTTCAACCGCACAGATGCTCTTCATCAAGGCCCACTCTCTCTCAGTTCACCCGATTTCGCTGCAACGCCTTCTACAATATCCCTCCTTGTCACAATCCCTACAAGTTGTCCGTCACTGATTACAGGTAACCGGGATATTTTCTTTTTAAGAATTAACGCTGCAGCATCCTCTATAGAATCATCAGGTCCAATCGTGATAACAGGTGAATGCATAACCTCCCTTACCGGTTTACCACCAAAATCGGTCAGTGCATCACGGGTTTTCTCCCAGTTAATGAATTCACGGATAGGGACTTCAATAATCTCCAGAGGGGAAGGAAGCCATAAATCCTCTGATATTCTCCCGGTCTCTAGTAGACGGAGGATATCTGATTCAGTGATAATACCCAGGACATGCCCTTTTTCTACAACCGGGATACCACCGATATGGTACTTCTTTATAATCCCTGCAACATCCCTGAGTGTTGTTTCAGGTCCACACGTTACAGGGTTACTATTCATAACTTGGTTTACTTTCATATTACTGACCTCATGGAAGCAGTCCAGGTAGTTGTAAGCCTGTATTCTCCTTCCAGTTGCACATGATATTCATATTTTGAACCGCCTGACCACTTGCACCCTTCATAAGATTATCTATGGCTGATACGACAACAACCCTCTTACCTTCACTCTCGCATTGGATATCACAGAAATTCGTTCCTCTGACTGCTGACAGTCTGGGCATCTGGTGACGGATAAAATACTCACCGCGATAAAATTCCTGGTACTTTCTCTCTACCTCTTCCTGACTCATTGGATCCTTTAACAGGATATGGGCGGTTGTAAGGATCCCACGGTTTACAGGAACGAGATGAGGTGTAAAATAGCAATCAGCAGTACCGCCAAGCCATTTTATCTCCTGTTTCATCTCTGCAAGATGGCGGTGGGTCGTCCATTTATATGGGTTCACATTATCTCCTACATTTGGATAATGGGTAGACGCTGAAGGGTTGTCACCGGCACCGCTAACACCTGTCTTTGAATCAAATATGATAGCATCCGCATCTTTTGCAAGTGGAGCCGCTGCAAGCGTAGCTCCTGTTGGGAAGCATCCCGGGTTTGCAACAAAACTGGAACCATTTACCTCCTTGCGGTGCAGTTCAGGGATTCCATATGGAACTGGGATGAAGGCCGTATGAGGAACACCATATACTTCCTCAAAGACTTTCTGAGGGAGCCGGTAATCTGCAGAAAGGTCAACCACCTTTAAACCTCTCTCGAGAAGAGAGGGTGCAAACTGCATTGCTGCGGTATGCGGCACTGCAAGAAACGCAAAATCTGCATCTATGTCATTTATACCAGGATTTGTGAATTGCAAATTTGTGAATCCGGAAATATGAGGATGCTCCTTTGTGACTGGTGTCCCTGCCAGAGTCCGTGATGTTGCAACTGCAACTTCTGTTTCAGGGTGGTTGAGAAGGAGCCTCATAAGTTCGCCCCCGGTGTAACCGGAGGCGCCAATGATAGCGACACGCATGCGTGAGCTATCTGATCTCAACATGGTTAATTTTTTTGTCTTACTTACATCCTCGTGAATTAAGAGTGAAAATTAAAAATAAGTTGAATTTTTATTTTTTTTATAACATGACAACCCAACCGGGAAATCATAATGATTAATAATGTAGAATTATAATGTTAGAGTATACCTGCTTCGATGGAAGCAGAGCAGCCCTTGCCTGTGTTCATCACAGGTTTTTAAAAAGGAGAGTAAAATGGAAGAGACATTTGATGTCAAACTTGTGGAGAATGAGAAATACTATTCGCCACCGGCGGGCTACCGCGAAGAGGCATGGACCAAGGACTATGAAACAGCTTACGCTGATTTTCTGAAAGACCCGGACGGTTTCTGGGAGAGAGTAGCAAAAGAACTGGACTGGTTCCGGCTATGGGATAAGGTAAAAGAATGGAATTATCCCTATGCAAAATGGTTCGTGAACGCAAAACTGAATATCACACACAATTGCCTGGACAGGCATGTAAAGAGCGACAGAAAGAATAAGGTCGCCCTTATGTGGAAAGCTGAAACCGGTGAGGAGCGGATGTACACCTACTGGCGCCTTTACCGGGATGTGATGCGGTTTGCAAACGGACTAAAGAAACTTGGTCTGAAAAAAGGTGACCGTGTATGTATTTACATGCCACTTGTACCCGAGCAGATAATTGCAATGCTTGCATGTGCGAGGATTGGAGTGGTCCATAGTGTCGTTTTCGGTGGATTTGGCGCAAATGCACTTAATATGAGAATAAATGATGCACAAGCGAAAGTCGTCATCACGGCAGATTACACAATAAGGAGGGGAAAAAATATCCCCCTGAAGACCATCGTTGAGGAAGCTGTTGTAGGTTCCCCTTCAATTGAAAAGATAGTCGTATTATCCCGTAAGTCTGAAACTCCGGTCGACCTCATGAAAGAGATAGAAGTTGATTTCTATGGAATAATGGAAGGGGTTGACTCGTATTGTGCACCTGAAGAGATGGATGCAGAAGACCCGTTATTCATCCTTTATACGAGCGGCTCAACAGGCACTCCGAAAGGTATAGTCCACACCTGCGGTGGCTACATGGTCGGAACTTATTATACAACAAAACACGTTTTTGACCTCAAGGACAAGGACAGGTTCTGGTGTACTGCGGATACTGGCTGGATTACCGGACACAGTTATGTTGTTTACGGGCCTCTCGCAGTAGGTGCAACCGTGTTCATGGGAGAGGTTGTCCCTGATTACCCTGATCCCGGATGTTTCTGGAAACTCGTGGAAGATTACGGAATTACAATATTCTATACCGCTCCGACTGCAATCCGGATGTTTATGAAGCTTGGTGAAGAATGGCCAAAGAAATATGATCTAAGTTCTCTGCGTATCCTCGGGTCTGTAGGAGAACCACTGAACCCGGAAGCATTCGAATGGTACTATAAAAATATTGGAGCGAGCAGGTGCCCGGTTGTTGATACCTGGTGGCAGACCGAGACCGGCATGCATATGATAACGACAATGATCGGGGAGAAGATGCGCCCGGGATTTGCAGGAAAAGCAGTGCCTGGAGTTAAAGTGGACGTGGTCGACAAAGATGGAAAACCGGTGCCGATCGGGACTGGTGGTCTGCTTGTGATACAGGAACCATGGCCGTCGATGTTGCGGACAGTCTATGGTAACGACGCACGCTACAGGCAGTACTGGGAGACAGTAGAGGGGAATTATTCTGCAGGTGACCTCGCGGTTAAAGGGAAAGACGGGTACATCATGGTTATCGGCCGTTCTGATGACATTATCATTGTCTCAGGGCACAACATCGGGACAGCTGAGGTAGAGAGTGCTCTCGTCTCTCATCAGGCCGTGGCTGAAGCCGCCGTTATCGGAAAACCTGATGATATGAAGGGTAACAGCATAAAAGCCTTTGTTATTTTGAGAGTAGGGAACACGCCAAGCGAAAAACTGACAAGTGATCTTATCTATCATGTCAGGATGACTCTCGGCCCTATTGCAATACCATCAGAGATTGAATTTGTTGATAAACTACCCAAAACGCGAAGCGGCAAGATAATGCGAAGAGTCCTGAAAGCACGTGAAATGGGATTGGACCCTGGAGATATCTCAACTCTGGAAGAGTAAAAAGAGGGAATTAAAATGGATACAAACACGAAAGAACAGCCATCCAACCTCTTGGTATGTGGAATGGATCCAATGAAGGGCAGATGGATTCTTGTACTGCTAGGATTAGGTATAAACCTCTGCCTTGGGACAATCTATTCATGGAGTGTGTTTGTTAAACCGCTCACAGATTATTTCGTAAAAAACCTGGGACAGTCAGTCACCGCAAATGACATACTTATGCCTTTCTCTGTCTTCCTGGCATTTTTTGCACTTGCAATGCCGTTTACAGGCAAGTACCTTGAAAGGTACGGACCTAGAAACATCCTTATCATCGGTGGTGTTCTGACAGGACTTGGCTGGCTTCTTGCGTCTGTTGTGACCTCTGTACAGATGCTGTATATAGTGTATGGCATAATTGGAGGACTTGGAGTTGGAATTGCCTATGGTGCTCCTGTTGCTGTTGCAGCACGCTGGTTCCCTGACCGACGTGGACTCGCAGTGGGGCTCACACTACTGGGCTTTGGGTTCTCTGCATTCCTAACTGCTAATATTGCAGGCGCGATGATCGCTTCAATGAATGTGATGAATACCTTCAGGATCTTTGGTGTCGCTTTTATCGTACTTACAATACTGTTTGCGCTACCGCAGAGATTTCCACCTGCCGGATGGAGCCCTGCTGGATATTCACCAGTGGCAAAATCCGGAAACACTTCCTCGCGTGAACTGAATAGAGGAGAAATGGTAAAATCAAAATCGTTCTATGCACTTTGGTTCTGCTTTTTCATAGCCTGCCTTGCCGGCCTCATGGCAATATCATTCGCAAAACCAGTAGGAACCGAGGTTGTCAATATTGAGTCAGGTCTCGCCACACTTCTTGTTGGATTTTTCGCAATATTCAATGGATTCGGCCGCCCGGTTTTCGGGGCGCTTACCGACAGGATAGGATCACAAAAGACTGCAATACTCTCGTTTGTAATAATTGCGCTTGCTTCTTTTGTAATGTTAACAATACCATCAGTTCCGGTTTACATCATTGCCTTTGCAGCACTGTGGGGTTGCCTAGGTGGTTGGCTTGCAATTGCTCCGACTACGACGGGGGCATTCTATGGTGTGGGAGATTATCCACGCTGCTATGGTCTTGTATTCCTTGCTTACGGCGCAGGGGCAATTGTAGGTCCACAACTGGCGGGATATATAAAAACAATATCAGGAAGTTATTTAGGAGTATTCGCTTACGTTACCGCTCTTGCAATAATTGGGATTATTATTGCGGCTTTACTTCTAAAACCTCCGGCAATCTCTGCGAAGACGAACTAATCACCTTTTTTTATGTGAAAAAAGGTTTAAGCGGCTGTATTAAATCCTCCCGGTCGTTTAATGGATTATTTACCTCGTCACTAACCTGGTACATCACCAGGGTTTCTTCGGGAAAAGGAGAGAGAAAGGGTGACAATTTTTTCCAGTCATCTCCAGAGATCCATGTATTTTCGGTTTCTTTTTTAAGTATGACTGGCATTCTGTTATGAACCCGGGCAACCAATTTGTTGGGATTCGTGGTAATTATCGCAAAAGTCCCGCTGTAATGCGATGAAGAGAGATCCGGATAATATATCCCGGCAAAAGCAATAAACTGGTCATCACTCCTTTTTATAAGGAAAGGGATCTTCTTCCTGCCCTCCCTCTTCCATTCATAAAATCCTGTTGCAGGAACGAGGCAGCGATACCTGGTAAATGCATCCCGAAAGAGCGGGTGGAACTCTATTCCTTCAGATCGCACGTTGAACGGGTGAATGCCAGATTTAATCTTAAATGGAAGAGAGAGCCCCCATTTCATCAATACTATTTGCCGGTCCCTGTTGGTTTTTATTATTATCGGGACATCATGAGAGGGAGCTATGTTATACATCGGTTGAATTTGAGATTCCGGGTCTTGTACTTTAAATCGTTCATAAAGCCCAATCGTTGTAGAAATCGTAAACCTGCCACACACAATTACTACCCCCTCCCTTCTATTGTCGGAGCCCTGCCTTAATCATGAATCATTACGAGCATCATTTTCAATCGGGATAATGGTTTTACTGCATGTGGGATTTTTGCGGGCATCAAAATTGCATATCCCTCCTGAAGTGTCTGTTCTTCCTCTCCAATTGTCACACAAACATTTCCCTCAAGAACAATGAGAAGTGCATCAAATGGAGCTGTATGCGCTGAGAGTCCTTCACCTTCATCAAATGCAAATAATGTGACGTTCCCGGATTTTTTATTTAAAAGCATTTTTGAGACAATTGAGCCTTCTTCATATGAAACAATATCGGGAGGCCGGAAGACTTTCCCAACAAATCCTGGATTCTTCTCGTGAGTCATAGGTTGAGAAGTAATCACTAATAGCTGATAGAATTTCCGGAGTTCACATCGCAATCTTATTTGTGATTAAAAAAAAACAATGTTCTGGTGAAAATATGAGACTCTTATTTGTTATATTTCTGATAATTGCAATCCTTTACTTTGCGGCAGTAAACGCTGCCAATACTACATCGGTAAGCACAACTACAAAAATCCCCTCAACTACTGCAAAAACGACTACTAAGATTACGACAACTTCTACAACGAAGACTGCAACAACGACGCCGAGAATCCAGGTGACAACAAGACCAACTACAGAATATACAACGGAAGAAACGACCGAAGGCGTAACAGACACAACAGAGAGTACATCTACTCCAACAGAAACAGAAACAACAGAACCGACACCAACGCGGACCCTGCGACCAAGAAATACTACTGCAAACACAACAATACCAACGACAACGGCAACAACAGTAACAATAGCAAAAGCACAGGCAAGTGCAGATGCATCCATGGACAACCCAGCTTATTTCCTTGTGACTCCGGTAAAAGGGGACGTTACATTAACTACTAATGAAGGAACTGACTGGGTGGTTGAATATGTAATAATCGGGAGTACTGTGAAGAAAGTAAATGAAAAAGGGACAATAGGAACTGAAGAGGTTGATATCACATCTGATGGAACGCCCATTTACGTGAAAATTACACCGTATCTTTCAGGAATAACAAAGAATGTGATACTATATGGAGAAGGCGTCAGTAGCATAACTGCAAAGAGTGAAACACCAGGGCCTTTTAAAGTAGATGGTGCCAGTACCACTGATACTTCAGGTGTGGGTGCAACAAAGGCACCTGAAACAACAAAATCTCCAACCAGCCTTATTATTGTATTACTTTCGCTCGGAGTTGCGGGTCACCTCGTCATTTATAAACGAAGATAAAATAGTCTGAACAGACTGGAAAAAGTTCTATTTTTTACACTTTTTCCATGAAGATATGGATAAATATTTTGGTTCAACGCAGAAACCAGTTAAAAGAAAAAAAGTGGATCAGGTGGAAATAATCTCCCCTTCATCATAAAGCAGGGAGAGGAACCTTGCCTGAAAGATACCGACAAAAGGCGAGAGTACCAGGCCCATGAACAATGCCAAAGGTTGAATGGAACTAATAATACATAGTATCGCACATGTAACTGATAAAATACCGATAAGTGATGCAATGTATCTTATCCAGCCTATTGTTTTAATGCGTGTGACAATCTCGCCAAATGCGAATGCCTTGGCAAATGATTCTTTTCTTGCAAAGTTTACTATCCCAATTGAGAAGAACAGGGTAATTACAAACAGTAAAATTGCAAATATAATAATTCCGATAAAAATTGTTGAGAAAAGCCCCATTAGTTCAGCCGGATGAACGAGATAGTTTACCGGCTTTTTTAATACAGGAATAAGCGGAAGGAAGAAGAAAACAAAACCAACAATAATAAGAGGGATTGAATAAATAATGCCGATAACTATCGCTTTTATCCCATCTACGAACATATTCCACCATTTTATCAATTTTGGTGGTTCATTATCTCCTTTAAATACCCTGATAAGGTAACCGTAATAAAAAGGAAAAATTACACCCATTACAATAAGGAGGAGCCAGGCTGCCCATCTACCCCATATTGTTCGTTTCCCGTAATCAAACGAGTCTTCAATCTTTTCAATAAAGTGCATGATAATAGAGACCTCATTAGTTTGTTCTTTTTCACTAACATTGATTTGTCAGTGTATAATTGGTATTTCTACTCTTCAGGAGAAATACCTGATGTCCATAACCTTAAACTATATTTTTTTTAGTCCAGGACTCTGACCTGGCAATTTCTGTTTCCGATATAAGATATTATAGCACCCAGTAATACCAATAACCCTGCAATATAGAGAATATTCGCAATAATTGAAGCGATAAAGAGCTCATCTGCCTCTATTATGTCTGTTCCCGGCCTTATAAGAAAAATCTGGAATGTTATAAGAATACTTGCAAATGAAACACCTAGTGCCATACCAAGGTTCCTTAGTGTTGCTGTCACGCTTGAAGCAATACTTAATTTATCTGCAGATAAACTGCTCATAATCTCAACATTATTGGGACTCTGGAACAATGCGCTTCCAAGACCGTAGATAATGAATATAAGGATTATTGCGAGAATATTCTCTGTGAATGCTGCATAACCAAGCAGCAGGAATGATATCATGGTTATAAGGAGACCAAGTGCAGCATATTGCTCCCAGGGGTACCTGTCATAAATTAAACCGGTAACGGGAGATCCAATAACCATTACAGCTGGAACAATGAGAAATATTGTCCCTACTTGGGCGGGTGAAAAGTGCATAACCCCTTCAAAATAAAAAGGGCCGATTATCCCGAGCATGAAACTTGCAAAAAAATAAAGTATCATACTTAAATTAGGGAGTAGAAATTCTTTTTTTTGAAAAATTGAGAGATCGATAAGCGGGTCCCTGTTTTTTTTTTCATACATATAAAAAAGAGCACCCCCAATAACTGCCAGAATACCAGAAATCGCTTTAAATAGCGAGATATTAAAATCTTCTGCAAAACTCCCTAAAAACAGCATCAGGCTCACCATAAAAACAATAAGGAGAAAAGAACCTAAAAAATCAAAAGTGCCAACATTTTTAACAGGGCTATTCTGAAGAACAGCCATTGAGATGAGCGTGAGTACTACTCCAATTGGAACATTAATCAGAAAGATATATTCCCAACCCAGTGACTGGACAAGAAACCCTCCGAGAACCGGGCCCGCTATGCTTCCTGAAGCAACCACTGCACCAATTAAACCCATCGCCCGGCCTCTCTCATTAGGCTCTGAAGTGGAAAAGATCATCGCGGCGCTGATAGAAAAGAGCATGGCTGCACCTATTCCCTGAATTACCCTCATTAAAATAAGCATGGGCAGACCTGTTGACAACCCGCAGAGAAGCGAACTGAGTGTAAATACAAATGAGCCGAATATAAATACCCTTGAATTACCTAAAAATTCGGAAATCCTCCCAAATATCAGGAGAAAACTTGTCATTGATATAAGGTATGCAGTAATAGTCCACTGGGAGTTCGCGAGAGTGGTATGGAAAAATCGTGTAATTGTTGGGAGTGCAATCGAGACAACATTGCCGTCAACGACTGCCATAAAGATGCTCACAAGGACGAGAGCCTGAATTAAGTTGCGCCGGCTTTTATCCATAAACAGTTATTCGAGTTCGATAATTCCCCAGTATACAGACGCTGCCGGGCCCTGCATCCGGGTCATTTCACCAAATTCAATAATAAGGGGTCCGCCTGCGGTCTCAACATTTACTTTCCTGCCAACCTGACCCAGATGATGCAGGACTGCAGCTGAAGCGGTAGCTCCTGTGCCACAGGAGAGTGTCTCATCCTCAACACCACGTTCATAGGTCCTGATTTTTAATGCATCAATTCCTGTCTTCTCAACAAAGTTAACATTTGCACCTTTTAGGAAGGAGGCATGGTTCCTGATGACAGGGCCTATCTCATTTATCATTATTGAATCGACTGATTCAACAATCACTACTGCATGAGGGACTCCGGTATTTACTGCATAAACAGTGAACCCACATATTTCTTCCTTGTATTCACCATTTCCTTTTGCAGGTATCTTTTCGCGTTCAAATTCCGGGGTAGGCATGTCAACACATGCTTCATAATCCCCATCTGAATCAAGAATGGAATTAACAAATATCACACCTGCGGGTGTAATTATCTGGCCTGTCGAGCCGGTATATCCAACATCATGGGCATACTTGGCAAAGCAGCGTATTCCATTTCCACACATATCTGCCTCACTTGCATCTGGCTGGAAAAGTCGCATTTTTAGGGAGCCTCCACCTGGATTTGAAAGGAAAAGCACTCCGTCGGCACCGATTCCATAACGTCGGTCGCAGTAGATTCGGGCAAATTCACCTTTCAGTTCTTCAGGGATAAGGACTCCCTCATATTCATCAATGAGAATAAAATCATTCCCGTTTCCTTGTAATTTTATAAAACGAAGTTTCAATATGTGTCACCTCCGGACTCCCCATTGTTTGAGTGCCCGTTCAAGTTCGTAATGATCATGTGCATATTCATGGAGAGGTATCGATTCCAGTGTCGCATCAACAGCCTGCCGCATGGCCCGTGCTCCGGCTGCAGTTCCATCCGGGTGACCATGGATACCTCCTCCTGCCTGCAGAACAATATCAGTCCCAAGAGTCTTTATCTCATTTGGGACGAGTCCTGGATGAAGACCTCCACTTACAACGGGGAATGTCTGCTTAAGACCATAAAAACTGCCCTTCAAAGCTTCATTGTCGGCAACAACTTCCTCTGAAATGTGACTCATCTTTCCTCCTGCCGTTCCGGTGTGGAGTTGATCGCCCCCTATCATACGCACAAGTCTTGCAAGTGGGCGCATTGCGATTCCATGTTCAGGGTTTCGTGTAAAGGCAGCATGCATGGTCCTATGCACGTGGATTGGCACCTTTATACTATGATCTTCAGCGAGGGCCTGAACCGCTCCGAATCCTGCAGTAAATACATCAACCATCAACATATTCGCGCCCAGTTCAATTGCCTTCTGTCCTGCTTCAACTATTTTATCAGGCCTTGTGGTTACATTTACTGCATATAAAACCATATGACCTGTTTCACTCCTTGCCGAGTCAAGTTTGTCCATTACCTTTTGGAGGCGCTCGTGTAATGGGCAGAACTGTTGATTTGTGAGGGTCTCATCGTCCTTTATAAGGTCAACTCCCCCAAGTGCAGCTTCATATGCAACAGCAGCAGTATCTGCTGGAGTCAGTCCGACTTTCGGTTTGATTATAGTCCCGACATGTGGCCGTTTAGTAGTCCCGATAAGTCTCCTGACGCCAGTAATCCCAAATTTGGGGCCTTTGAATGGAACCAGTTCTTCCGGAATGTTGATGTCAAGAAGCCTGACTGCATTGAGACTTTTTAGTCCAAAAAGGTTTCCGGCGATTACTGATAAGTATTGTGCAATATTTCCACTCTCAAAGATCTCTCCCGGGTACCGGATTGTCGCAATATAACCTTCTTTTTCTGGTTTTATTTCATCAACTACTCCATCAAGGCGTTTAATATAGGACTGACGTGTTGATATTCCGGTCCATGTACCTGTGGTCTCTTCTTCACAGATAGCTTCTGCAGCCCGGGACGGAGTTGTATCCTCCCTGGGTTTGAAATAATAGTAAGCAATGAGGTCGCCCATCCAGTTCACTCCATATTATCATGAAAGACTCCAGCTTCTCTCTGGAACTCAATAATATCCCACCCTAAGTAATCCCTGATAATTACATATGCCATTGCCGGAGGTATTGCACCTTCCTCTGTGACAATGAGATCAATGTATTCCGAGGGTGTCACATCAAAGACCGGGTTTCTCACGGTAACAGAAGGGAGGTCCTTTGCAATTTCGTAAGGAAGGACTTCAAGCGGAGATCGTTCCTCAATCTCGATAAGTTCTCCGACAAGTGTCCGGGGTGCAAATTTATACGTCTCAGCTGCAACGATAAATGGTGTCCGCGCTTCACGGGCAGCGAGTGCAATCTGCGATGTCCCGATTTTGTTGACAACTGCCCCATTAACGACGACTGCATCGGCCCCTACGATAACAAGGTCAACTTTGTTCATGAAAAACCGTACTGCAGAGTCTACAATGTATTCTGTCCGGATTCCAGCACCACCTAATGTCTTTATTGTCAGGAGACCCTGATTACCGGGCCTGACTTCGGTTGCAATAACAGAAAAACGTCTGCCCTCTTTTTTGGCGGTAAGAATGCAGGCAAGTGCTGCTTCAGAATTGCAGTGAGTGAGGACAACATCGCCATCCCTGATATGTTTTGAACCAATCTCCCCTATCCTTTCAACAGCAGAAAGAGAGGACCTAACAAACGCGCGAGACCTCTCCCTGACCATCCTGATGCCTTCATCCCTTGATCCTGCCTTTTTCACAACTCTTTCAATAAGGTGAACTGCATTCGGGAGTGACACTGCAGTAGGCCGGGTTGCAATTAAACGGGCCGCAGCTGTCATCATCCCTTGTTGCCAGGTCACGAGGTCAGAGGGCGGTAAAGTATCTGCAAATTCACAAAGAGCGGAAACCGCAGCCCTTGCAATGCGCCCTGCACCTCTAATTTCCATTTTTTCGATGGATGTGATCGTATCCTGAAATGACATGCTCTTATTGATTAAGGTGTGTGAATGAGTACTTAGAGCTTATGGGCTGATTGAAAAAATGTCGGTCGCAGTGGTTTTTGACAGTGCCGGTACCCTCCTTTTCACCCGGCGGGTAGCAAAAGATGTACTGAAAGGCGAAATTCTTCCTGAAATTGAGAGTACTATACTCACTTTTTCATCACCTGACAGAGTGCTTGTTGTACTGCACGCAACAACGAGGGATTTTATTGACGCTGATCCCGAAAAAAACCTGTCAGAGTATTTGAAAGAACATTCCATCGGATTTGGGATAAGTTGCACACGGAGGGTAATTACCTCAGACGAAGTAGCTGAGATCCTGTACAATGACGGCACCGCAAAACTTGGTGATGTCCAGGAGTGTATCAGGGACGTGTGGGATGCAGTAAAAAATGAACCGATCCTTTCCCTTAACACCGGAGTCATTCTGAATGTAATGATTCCAGGTATTGAATTTACTATTACAACTGGAGGAGTACCATTTGAAGGAGCCCGCGATACCATAACAGATCTTCATAAAATGGGGGTTCCGACTTACATCGCATCGGGAGACCGTTTAGAGAAACTTGAAAGGATGGCAGATCACCTTGGGATCCCTCGAGACAGGGTATATGGTATTGCGACACCCTTGATGAAAGCAAAGATAGTAGAGGATTTAAAAGAACAGTATAACACTGTGGTTATGGTAGGGGATAGCGTAAATGACATCTATGCTTTGAGAAAGGCAGATGTCGCAATTCTCACCCTGCAACAGACCGGAGAGCGCCCGCTTGAACTTATTAAGGCTGCTAATTATAAAGTAAAAAGTATTAGAGAAGTGCTCACAATTGTGAAAAAACTTGATAATTTGAGTTGAACTGTCAGATGAAATCACGAGAGACATATAAAAAGTAATATGTGACAACTTCCACATTAGGTAATAGAGAATGAAAATGACCCCACTTATCACAATTGAGAACCTTTGCAAGGACTTTAATGGAAAAAGAGTCCTAAATAATATTTCTTTTCAGATTTCAGAGGGAGACAACGTAGGAATTATAGGTAGGAGCGGTGCAGGGAAAACTGTCCTTATGCACCTTATAAGAGGAGTTGATGACCCACCTTCAAGCGGGAAGATAATATATCATATTGCGGCATGTGACACCTGTGAATACATCGAAACCCGGAGTGAATCGGGAAAAAAATGCCCACGATGCGAGGGGACTCTGGTTTCTGCCGATATTGACCTGTGGGACCCGAATAATGATTTGATGAAACGCAGGGTAATGCAAAGAACTGCAATAATGTTTCAAAGGACTTTTGCATTATACGGAAACGACAGGGTCATTGAAAATGTGTTAAAGGCACTTGATGAGACTGGTTACCCACAGGAGCGATCAATTGGCCGGGCAGCCGACCTGCTTGACGAAGTAAAATTGTCTCATAGAATGATGCACATAGCCCGTGATCTATCCGGAGGAGAGAAACAGAGGGTCGTACTCGCCCGTCAGCTGGCGAAAGAACCTTTTTTCCTCTTTGCTGACGAGCCGACAGGAACCCTTGACCCGAACACTGCGAAAATTGTCCATTCTTCACTATCAGATGCATCTAAGCAGAACAAGATGGGGATGCTTATCACCTCCCACTTTTCGCAGGTAATAGAAGATGTAACCGACAGGGCAATCCTGCTTGTTGATGGTGAAATCGAGAAAGTAGGGAGCCCTAATGAAGTAGTCCACCATTTCATGAAAGATTTCCATGATGACGAAACCTATGATATCCCTCCTTTTGGGGACACCCTGCTCTCATCCCACGATATTATAAAACGTTATATTTCCATGGACAGGGGTGTAGTCAAAGCAGTAAACGGGGTCTCGTTTGATGTTGCGACAAAAGAGATCTTTGGAATAATCGGGAAGAGTGGAGCTGGCAAAACAACCCTTTCGAGGATAATTTCAGGTATAATTGAACCCACAAGCGGGGAAATGAACATGAAGATAGGGGACGAATGGGTTGACATGACCAAACCTGGAATTGAGAACAGGGGTCGTGCAAAAGGATACATCGGACTCCTTCACCAGGAGTATGACCTCTTTCCACATCGAACAGTTCTCGATAACCTTACCGATTCAATTGGTCTTGAATTTCCAAAGGAACTTGCTATCCGGAAGGCAGTAATAACACTCCGAATGTCAGGTTATACTGAAAGTAAGGCGAGAGAGATCCTGAACAGGTACCCGGGACAACTTTCAGAAGGTGAACGTCACCGTGTAGCACTGGCCCAAGTTCTTATTCGCGAGCCAAGACTTGTGATACTGGACGAACCTACAGGGACTATGGACCCGATTACAAAGATAGATGTTAAACACTCCATCCTGCACGCACGCGATGAGATGGAGGAGACATTTATTCTTGTGTCACATGACATGGAGTTTGTACGTGAGGTATGTGACCGGTGTGCACTTATGAGAGGGGGAAAGATAATTGAAATAGGGAATACCCACGATGTTCTCGCCCATCTAGACGAAGAAGAGAAAAATGCGAGCGGAGGGGTCGGTGTCAAGGGGTGACTCCGTTGAAGGTCCTCTTTAACGGGGAACAGTTAACTGTCGCAGATGGGGCAGTACTTGGGGATATCCTTCACGAACATGATAGTGAATGTTCTGTTGCACTCATTAGACCAACTACTACAGAAGAGAAGGATACAAAAGCACTTGAAGTAAAAACAACAGGGGGCCCTGTAACCGTTGAACTTAACCAGTCTGCCGCTGGGATATTGGGGGTACTTCATGCACCACTTTTCGTCAGATGGGAAGACAGGTATGGTATCGCTTTTGGTGCATTCCGGGCAGACTTTAAACCATCCCGTACTCCTTTCCTTTATGAGAGGGGAGACTTGGTCCTTGGATGTGCAGGATATAACCCGGATCAATCATTTCTGTTCTTTTCACGTGAACGCCATTCTGCAGACCATGGGTCTCAAAAAGAGGGTGGTGTAATCGGGAAAGTTGTCAGGGGCAGGGGTATACTTGACCGTTTCCATTCTGGAGATGTTATAGAGAGTATAACTCCGCTTCTTGCAATTGCTGATACGACCCATGCGTTTACTACTAAAGATTTCACTTTTCCTCTGGAAAACGGGATGTCAATAATAAGCAAAGTTGTAATTTTTGGTCATGGTTTTACAAGGGATTCAATTGACATCACAAATTCAGAGATAGTCGAGCACCTCCTTATGGGACTTGAAAAAAAGAGTTTTATTGTTGGCAGATCTTCCTCGACCCATATCAGGGACGATCACCTTATCAATACTGATTTGGCTGGAGGAAAAAGCCTTCCCAGAAGGGAGGGTTCAGTCACAATCAGGACAAAAGGGAGGTCAGCGGGAGCAATTTACATAAACACAACAGACCTCCCAAGGACTACATCGCATGCATCAGCCGGACAGGTGATTCAGGGAATTGAACTTGCACAGATAGCAAAGGCCGGTGAATTATTCGAAGTAAAACTGGAACCTAAACGCTTTGACCTTGTAGGGCTCCCGGTAACTGATGCAAAAGAAAGATCGGTAGACAGGGGAATTGAATTTAATTTTGATAATATTGAAACAGACAGGGTAGTTGTTTATCAGGAACCTGGAACGACTCTTGAAGTGCTCGCAGAAGGCAAAGTAAAACTTGTTACAGCATCCTATTCAGAGGTTGTTGATATCATGCTTGATGATAGCAGTTCGCCGGATACCTGTGCAATTTTCCGGAAAATTACCGGGCTCTCGCTTCATGCAGTTGGGAAAATTCCATTTTTCTTTGGGTTTGATGACGTTTACCTCTTCAAACCCAAAATTCCAACCGGCATCCAGATAATTCCAGAAAATACTCCGAACGATGTTGTCCCGGCAAATACCCTCGCAATGACCAATGAATCGCGAAAGGGCGTGGGGCTTGTAGGTGTCAGGCTAACTGACAATAGTGAATTCGGACCAACCTCTGAGCCTTTTGAGGGTACAAACATCATAGGTAAACTGCTTAACCCTGATAAACTAACAGGGCTAAAGGAGAATTCAATAATTTTTATCAGGGAAGTGGTGAAATGAAAGAATATAATCCGGTTTGTAAAGGGAGTGTCACAAAATATGTATTTGTTGAATCTCCATCCTTCACACCATCTGATCTTGCAATAAAGGCATACGAAGTATCGCAGGGTGTAATGATAAAAGAGACCTGCTTTGGACTTCAGATAACAGGGAATGAAAACGAGATCGAGACAATTGTAGAACTTCTGCGAAAGCTAGACCCTCTTCACATCTTTGTTAAGGACCGTGGATTTCCACCTGGTGACAACCGCAGGTGCAGGTCAAACCTCGGAGGTGCACGGCCAGGTTACTTTGGTCATGAATTCGAGATGGGGCTCCTCCATTTTATCTCTTATGGATTAAAATCGCTGGATAGTTCTTCAACTCCTGATAATGAGCCACTTCAAAGAAAAATGATTGAAAAAATTCCACTTCCTCTGGAAAAACTCAGACAAATAATTGATTCCGAGGTGAATTAGCAATGGCTAAGGTTTTTATATACCCTGCAACAAGTCTCATGCTCTCTGACCTAGTTGCCAGATTCGGACATAAACCACTTGGTTCAGCGATATCAGTCCGGGATCATATCCAGACGGCTGGTTTTGAGTCACCTCCACTCCAGATGACACCGGATGATCCAAAGAAGGGGCTTAAATATGCCGCGGTTGAGGTCCCTTCCGGTGTCAGGGGCAGAATGTCACTTTATGGTCCTCTTATTGAAGATGCAGATGCCGCAATTATAGTAAACGATTCAGACTACGCATTTGGCTGTATGGGGTGTGCCAGAACAAACGAACTTGTAAAATTCCTTATTAAGGAGCGAAAAATGCCAATTATTGAATTACTTTATCCCTCGACAGAAGAGGAGGGAGTTACATTTGTACGCTCCATCCGGTCATTTCTTGATTCACTAAAGGATGGTTCCCCATGACTGTTCCGGTCCGGATAGCACAACTATCCTGCGGTCCCGAATATAGCGGTGTCCAGAATGAGATAAATGAAGCTGCAAGGATGGTCGATGCAGAAGTCTTCTATCCTGATATCAAACTTTCAGAATTAAGACGGGATTTCGATTCATTTGGACTGGACGTGAGAAGCCCGGACCTCAAACTTGCAATTGCCCGTGCAAAAGCCCTTGTTGACGGCAGAGTAAATGCAGACGCAGTTTTTATTGCTTCCTGTTTCAGATGTGCCGAAGCTGCAATTGTAAGAAACGAGCTCCGGAGGTTTATCCATGAAAATTCAAGACTGCCGGTGGTAAGTTATTCATTTACAGAAAGAACAACTGCGGCAACGCTTCTTACCCGTATGGAAGCCCTGACAACAATAGCGAGAAGGAGAGCACTCCTTGCACGGGAAGTCCAGGAAGGAATAACAATGGGTGTAGACAGCGGTTCAAGCACCACAAAGGCAATCGTCATGAAAGATAACGTTGTGGTCGGAACTGGCTGGAAACCTACAACCGAAGTTATGAAAAGTGCAGAGGATGTTATTACAACTGCACTTGAAGAAGCTGGGTTACATATGGAAGACCTGGATGCGGTAGGTACCACCGGATATGGAAGATTTCTTGTCGGAAAGAAAATTGGTGCAGACCTTATCCAGGAAGAACTTACAGTCAACTCAAAGGGAGCAGTATACCTTGCTGACTGTCAACACGGTCCTTCCACAGTCCTTGATATCGGTGGGATGGATAACAAGGCAATAAGTGTTCAGGACGGGATCCCCGGGACTTTCACAATGGGTGGGATCTGTGCCGGTGCAAGTGGCAGATTCCTTGAAATGACTTCAAAGAGACTTGGTGTTGAGATAACTGAACTTGGGCCACTTGCTATGAATGGTAAATGGGATAAAGTCGCCATGAACAGCTATTGTATTGTCTTTGGCACCCAAAGCCTCGTTAATGCACTTGCCGCAGGAAGTTTCCGTGAGGATGTCGCCGCAGCGGCGTGTCACAGCGTTGCTGAACAGGTCTTTGAACAACAGCTTCAGGAAGTGGATATCAAGGAACCCGTTATCATGGTTGGCGGAACCTCCCTGATAACCGGGCTTGTCCATGCAATGGGTGAACTTTTACAGACAAATATTGTTGTCCCACGCTATTCACAATATATTGGTGCAGTTGGATCAGCCCTTCTTGCATCAGGTTTTATCAAAGGAGAATAGATGCTCTCGATAGAGTATTTCCAGGTCGAATGTTATGACGAGACAGGGAGAGAATACTATGAGCAACTGGCAGAAGTCGTGCTTCTCGACCACAATATGCTCAGAGTCGTTCATAAACTGCATATATTCATCGATCCACGAATCCCGATATTTGTTGCCACAGGTGTAACAAAGACCATTCATTCACATATAACGGTAAATGATTTTGCAAACGTCCAGATAGAGGGCGGGAAAGTTACAATTGCAATCGGAGAGGAGACTTACCTATCAGAACTTCTCCGGATTCTGTGGGAAAAATTCGGAAAAGACCATGTAGATCAACCGGACCGGTTTACAATAATTCTAAATCTGACAAAAGAAGAGGCACAGAAAATAGCCGATATGGTAGTTGTTGACCCGAGTGAAAACCTTTACCGGGATCTTATCTATGCCCTGCAGGTCATTGCACCTGAGGGATTCAAAGTCAGGCGCCAGTACTATGGAAAAGAGAGATTCTACTACATCGCAAGTGAAAATACACTTACAGAATCAGCAGATGTCCTTATCAGGGAGAAATTTGCCCTGATGGGAGAATCATTATGATTCTCGTACCTATTACGTACAAAGGCGGAGTTTTCCGGCACGACGAGATAGTTGACCTAATTGAAGACCTGGGCGGTTATATCATACAGAAACATATGATAGCCCAGGAAGTCGTAATTCAGGCGATAGTCCCGAAAGACGATATAGAACTCATCCAGAAGATAGGAAAACCTCTGACCGGAGACGTGACTCCGTCCCCTCTTGTAGGTACTGAGATTGCTGTGGTGAGCATGAGCCTTGAGATTCATCACCTCCCTCATGCATCCTGTGATCTTGCTGAGTATATCAGGAGATCAGGTGCAAAGAGCAACATGGTAGGTCTCTCGCGCGGATTTGGAAAAAGAATATCACAGATGAACGACGAGGAGAGGGATGTCATCAATGAGCATGACTGCGCTGTATATCTTTTTGGAAATTTTGAAACCTGTATTGAATATAAAATCCCGGTATTAAGAAGGGGGATTACTGTCCCGATTATAGTCTGTGGCGCTCCTTCACGTGAAAGACTTATCGAGATAATTAACCCGCCTGTTGCTGGATATGTTGGTCACGTAGGAAGGTTTATGCACCGCACGAAGGAGTCAGAAGAGATTTCAGTCCTTGATGATGTGATTGCAGAGGTGACAAGAGTTCTGGATGAAAAAAGAGAGGAGATAGCAAAAGATCCACTTTCAGTCTCACCAGCAAGGCTTATGGACCTCATTCATGAACAGGTCCAGGAGATCCATGAAGTAACGTCTCCAACCCCGGTAACAGTCCAGATTGCGGGATTAAGGGTGAAACTTCCGTACGACTTCTTTGCAGAAAAAATAAGGGATATAATAGTGGAAGAGGGCATTCTTTTACGAAAAATTGCGGATATACTCCCCTCACGCATGAGGGATTATATTTTAATCAGGATTCACCCTTTTTCTGAATCCAACTTGCTTTTATAGAGTTATTTTTTTTCACCCGACTCCAATTCCTTTAATAACAAACTTTTCTAAACTGATCTGTATGCCGGAATTTGAAGAGAAACTAGATAAGATAGTTGAAAAAGGCGTCGAAGTTACAGCTGAAGAGTGGATGGCTTTAATCGAAAAAGAGTTCGGACGAACACCGCTAATCTTCCAGAGAATGGCTGAGCGCCCTGAGGTCCTGATTTCTCATCTGCTGTATAAAGAAGCTGTAGCAAAAACGAGTACTCTGGACCCTAAATATGTCGAACTCGTATGTCTCGCAGTCGGTGCGACCTTACGTTGCCAGCACTGTACATCATACCACATGTCAGCCGCTTTGAAAAAAGGGGCTACCCGCGAAGAGATCCTTGAAGTAATTCTGATTGCAGGACTCATCTCAAATTCATCAGTACTCGCAAATGCGTACAGGATAATTGATGAGAAGCTGGAGCGGTGTATCCCGTGTACAAATGATTAAGTACGCCTTGATGCAGATGGAGAGACTGATAATAGAGAAACAAGTAAATAATATTGTTATTGAATGATCTTGTATCTATGAAGCTACTGGCATTATTCACAACTCTTACCTGCATGCTCCTGGTCGTCTCATTTGTCCAGGCTGCAGATACGACCGTCCCAACTATTCCATTCCCCTGGCCAACTCAGAATAAAGTGACTGTTACAGTAAGTGTGGCACCTCCTTTAGTGACTGTCCCGCAGAAACCTGTGATTGTTATACCGAGTTCACCTGCTAAATTAAATATAACTACTCTCGCAGTTCTCGTTATCAGCCTGCCTACCGTTGCCGGACCAAAGATTACAGTTCCGGCCGCTCCGGTTATACCCATACCAACACGTGGAGCAACTCCTGTTATTCCTACCCTTGCTCCTCTTAACCTTACATTGCCCAAGGTAGCAACTCCTTCGATAACTATCCCGGCAGTCCCGACAATTCCTCTCCCGGGTACTATTGCAAATCCACAGATTACTACACCTGCAAACCCGTCAATCAGTGTTCCAGCTGCACTTGCAACTCCGAATGTTCAAGTATCTGTTGCGACCCCGGCTGTAACAGTCCCAGCAATCCCGACACTGCCGCAGCCGACCTATAGTTCAACCTAAAATTATTTTTTTCCTATAAGATGTGGTGATTTTCAGGTAAAGAGGCTATATTCACTTTTTTCTCTTTCTTCTATCCGGGATTAAACAGTTACGTGTATTCCCGATAAGGTCTCTCCTTTTGGAACTTTCAAGCGCTTCTCTTACAAGAGTGTATTTCCCTGGGTCCCGATAATGAATTATCGCCCTCTGTAATATTTTTTCATGGCCCCGGGGGATATATATCTGTTCATCACCTGAAAGGGTAAGACCTGTATGATACATAGTGGTTGAAGCAGTCATTGGGGTAGGTGTGAAGTCCTGTACCTGTTCAACATAGATTGATTTGTCCCTCATGTATTCAGCCAGGATAATCATGTCTTCCATCGTCGTGCCCGGGTGGCCGGATATAAAGTAAGGCAGAAGGTACTGTCTTTTTTCTTTTCCACTCCAGGTATCTTCAAAACTTTTCCTGAATTTTTCAAATTCATCTGCACCGGGTTTATTCATAAGGGCAAGTACGTGTGGCACGATATGTTCGGGTGCAACTTTGAGGTGGCCCGATATATGCCGGGTAAGGCGTTTTAAAACCTTCTTCTCATGCCCTGGGAACAGATCATACCGCAGACCCGAACTAATAAAGACTTTTTTCACGCCCTCTATTTCCTCAAGCCTGTCGAGAAGATCAAGATATCTTTCCTGGGAAATATCAAGATGCGGACATTCCGGCGAGCATTTCTTTTCAAAACACGGACCTGTTTTCCACCATTTGTGGCAGTATGCCCCGTACATGTTTGCAGTAGGACCACCGACATCGGTAACAGTACCCCTGAACAAAGGGTCATGTGTCAATCTTGTTACCTCTTCAACTATGGAATCTTCTCCCCTGCTCTGAATGATCCTTCCCTGATGAAGACTTATTGCACAAAAAGAACATTCACCGAAACACCCTCTGTGACTCGTCACAGAAAACCTGATTGGATCTAATGCCGGGATAACTGCATGGTACGCAGGGTGTGACCTCCTCGTAAATGGGAGTAGATAGAGTTTATCCAGTTCTCCCGGGTTTAATGGCATTGTCGGCCGGTTTGCAACTATCACACATTTTGGATGAGTTTGTGCAAGCCTTTTTCCAAGAAACGGGTTCATTTCATTGTGGATAGTGTTGAATGCACTAATATAGTGTTTAGGGGACAACCTCACCTCTTCAAATGAGGGGATAATGATTTGCGAGTCATCAGGCTCCCATATCTTTTTTGAAATTTTACATGCAGTGCCAGGAATATCACTAAGGTCAAAACGACCTTTACTTAGCCTTTCAGCTACCTCACATATCTGGGTCTCTCCCATTCCAAATATTAAAAGGTCTGCAGGTGCATCTGCAAGAACTGACTGCCTTACCGAGTCTGACCAATAGTCATAGTGAGCAAATCTTCGGAGACTGGCCTCGATGCCACCTATGATAATGGGTGTATCAGGGAACAGGGCATGCAGACGGTCAGTATATACACTTACTGAACGCGGGGGGCGCAGTTTATTGCCAGAAGGCGAATAAAGATCTTTTTCTCTATGCTTCAAGGCGGGAGTAAACTCGTTGACCATTGAATCCACATTACCTGACGAGACTGAAAAGAAGAGATTTGGACGGCCTAACTTTGTAAAGTCGTCATTTTTTCGCCAGTCCGGTTGGGATATAATTCCAACCGTAAACCCTTTCTCCCACAATAACCGGCCAAGAAGAGCGGTGCCAAAAGAGGGGTGATCTACGTATGCATCACCCGTAACAAGAATGATATCAAATATTTCAATATCGTACCTTTCTTTATCTTCCTGCAACAGCGGAAGAAATTTCGGCTGATAGTTCGTCATAAAGATTAGTTTTATTTTATCTCTCTACATCTTCTGATTTTAGAAAAAAAGGGAGTATCTGACCTGTCAATGGGTCATCACGCCTTATTGAATTTATACCGGTAAATTCTGTGATCACTGCTTCAATTACCAGATAAACTTCAGCACTTTCACGGATACAACCGGTATATGATTCATTTCCCTTGCCGACTGAGCCATGAAGATGAAGAAACGGACCATCAGAAGAAGAAGATATAGTTCCAAACCCGACTACGTCCCAGGCCCCTTTGAGATTAAGTTTGTTTGTAACTGTAGGAATAACGGGTTCTAGTGCCCCTGCAACGAGAATTGGGTTTTTAAGCGCCCCGAGATAGGAGATTATACCAGTTTTAACTTCATTCTCCCTTATAATCCGCTTAAGTTCTGCTATGAGGTCATCGCCATGGTCTATCCTTATTGTAAATATCCGCCCTTTTTTTACTTCAGCAGTCTGTGACATTTAAAATCTCCGAAGATCGATATCTCCTGCCCCACGTGGAGTATAATCCATGACAGAGAGGAATATCAAAGGGATCATTTTTAGGATATGTAGATCACTTGAAAGATCTATATCAAGAGGCCTGATAGCTTCCTCCATTTTCTCTCCTATTCCCATCGCATTGCCATATGCAAGCCACTCACTCCAGATAGAAGGGTCAAAAGGAGAATTCTCCCGAATCATCTTTATGTCAGAAAGAAAATGCCCAAATGCTTCCCATTCAAGTTTCTCCCTATAAGCATCTCCCTTCCATCTTCCAAAGAGAGTTTCGGGCATCATATATGCAATTATTGTTTCTACCAGCGCAAATATCCAGAATATCATTCCACTTATTAAAGTACTCACAAAAACCGGAGTGACAAGAAGAAGAATTACGGTTAATGCAAATCCAGCTACTGACAATAGGATAAGTGGAGTGATATGCCCTCTGCCTTTGAAAATATATTGACTGATGAGATCTTCATCCGTCCATTCATTTAGATCTTCAAGTAAGCTCCTGTATTGAAGTATTCTTTTTTCTGATTCTTTATTTCTTGAAGCTTCCTCTACAAGGGAGTTAAGATTTTTGTTATTGAACTCGTCACCGGGAGCAAAAATCCGAATCAGCTTCACAACCTGTTCCTCGTATGAATCGAGTTCGTGGTCATCCTGCACTTTAATACAAATCTCTCTTCCTTCTTGTTTTACAGAAATTGTAATAATTCCCCTTCTATGAAGATCAAAAAGGGTTGCATTAAACCCGTCTTCATCAAAGTCCACTGCATCATTCTTAAAGATCAGGTTTACCTGCCATGGTTTTAAAGACCTGTCAGGAGTAAGACATACAAATTCCGGAACTGTAACAGGTTTCTCCTTTCCAAATCGTCTGTATATGATAATGAATAAAAATGGCAGTGCAATAAGCCAGATAATGCCTAAGTATAATAATAAAGTTGAAAGAGGACGCGGTATTGCATTGTAAAAAGGATAAGATGCGTCTTTGAGGATATAAACACCCGGTGTATATATTGCATAACCTGGAAGACTTTTTAATACCTGATTATTAAACAGAATATCGACTCCGAGCTCTTCATCCGCAAGAACGTCTCCAGTTACTTCAAATCCCCCATTAATTCTTTTTACAACCAGATTCGGAGGCCGGGCACGTACTTTTGTGATGTTCGCTCCTGTAAACGTAAGGTTAATATTTCTGAATCTGACGTGTGTATCACTGATATCAAGGTTTAGATGCGCATATTTATCGTCAAATTCTATCAATGGGAAAATCCTGAAGAGATACCCGACAGTGGTCTCACCTCCTGGAAATTTATCTCTATTAAATACACCCGCTGAATTTTTCAGGCGGTAAAGCCCTGCAAAAACTGTTTCATCTTCTTTAGTACCCCTGAGAATAGTCGTATTACCGCCATTATCGTTAAAAAATCCTACTGAACCCGGAGGCGTCGCTATTCCCAGTATCTGTACATATGTCTTATTTTCAAGTGGGGTGGCGGAAAGAGGGATATTCCAGTCTCTCGTCAGTATCCAGACAGAATCCGGTTTAGAGATTGAATACCTATATATCTCCATCAGAGTTCCATTTTCATGAAAGACGAGAGAGTAATTAGTAACTTCAACATTTTCCGGAGAAAAAGGAGAGACTTCCTGATAAATTGTAAACCCGGCAATAATTGTGAGGACGCAGAGCCCGATTAAGAGCCCAATAAGAGTTTTTTCCTTCATTAGAACCTTATTTTCTAAAACTCTATTTTAGGTGGAGTTGTTATTTCGGACTCAAATTCCAGGTATTCGATCTTTCTCATTTTTATTATTCTCGCAATAAAATTCGAGGGAATTGTGTCGCACAATGTGTTAAATTCCTGACCGATATTGTTGTAAGTATAACGCTGCCTTGCGATTTCATCTTCAACTCCTTTAATCGAATTCATAAGGTTTGTAACTGTTTCACTGGTCTTTAGGACCGGATAGTTTTCAAAGACCGCCAAAAGACGACCCATAAGTGAACGGGACTCATTTTCTACTTGCGTAAGATCTCCGGGCCCGGCAGTTGTGACCTTCGATCGCATTGAAGTGACGCGCTCAAATGTCTCACGCTCAAATGCAGCATAACTCTTAACTGCACCAAGAAGCTCCTGGATCATATCCAGTCTCTTTTTCAATGCTACTTTTATCTGACCAAGAGTTGCTTGCGCAGAATTTTTCAGTGCCATAAAACGGTTATAAAGTAAAAAAATGTATCCTATTAACCCAATAATAATCAAAACGAGTATAACCGGGAGGAGCCAGCTAAATATCCCTTCAAACATCAAGAATCACTATTTCAATGATTGAACTCTGCAGTATATATCTTTCTTTGCAACTGAAATAGAAAGGATATCCTATTTACCATAACCTTACAAACATTTGAATTGATGGAGCCAACCATTTTCCAGATCTCGATAAAGCTTCTCGAGATGATCTCACTTATTATCGTTTTTGCTTACCTCTTCTCGCGAAGTCGCTTTTTTATTGAAGTACTGGAAAACCGTCCCCTTTTATCAACCCGTATTTTGCTTATTATTATATTTGGTCTCCTTTCGATTTACGGCCTTAATAGTGGAATTACAATTTCAGGGGCAGTATTAAATGTCAGGGACCTTGGTCCTATTCTTGCAGGACTCATTTGCGGCCCTTATATCGGGTTTGGTGCAGGCCTGATTGGTTCGGTTTACCGGATGACCCTGGGAGGGACAAATGTAATCGGTGCTGCAATAGGGCCGGTTCTTGCGGGTTCTCTGAGTGGTATCGCCTGGCTTGTTAACAAAAGGGCACTAGTATCTACACGCGCTGCAGTAATAATTACAGTTATTATAGAGTCATTTATTACAGCAATAGCTCTTATTATCAGAATTTTTTCCGGTTCT
>Ga0209083_1000654_pt1 | contig 48617 bp, 60 predicted proteins | sample AM7aDNAmetaG_FD_184132 | JGI IMG/M metagenome (GOLD analysis project Ga0209083, IMG submission 184132) | Freshwater microbial communities from Finland to study Microbial Dark Matter (Phase II) - AM7a DNA metaG (SPAdes) (version 3) | ecosystem: Environmental > Aquatic > Freshwater > Lake ...
TTGTCACAACGACAATGTAAATCATCAGGAATTAATTCTTTGATGTCCTCAATTTTGCCTAAAATTTTGTCCCGTCCAAAATCGCCCTGTCCCTGGGACAAATAGCCTTCCATGAGCTTATCAAGGTAATTATTCAACCAATTGATGTCATAACTTATAGAGTCAACTTCGTCTGCGGCTTTCGCCATTTTATATCTTTTGCTCTTTTTTACATCGCCAACATGCTGCAAAAACACGTATTCAAATAGTTGCCGACCTGCATAAACCATTGACTTATAGACATCCAAATTTATCCTGAACTTCTCAGGATATTTTTCTCGGATCATGGTTACTATAAGATCGGTGGAAGGATGAACAGGTATCTGGATTCTCTCTTTTTGCTCTTTGGCATGAGTCATTATGGGAAGTTTGTCAACTATATCCTCTATGACTAACCCCAAGAACCAGTTCTGTTTATCGTCTTTATTTTCTGTTTCTGCCGCATCGTGAGGCTTATTTGGAATGATCTCACCTTTTTCTCTTGCTTTTGTTTTCATAACATAACTCCTTGGATAAATTTTAGCTCACTATTCTATGGACAGAAGCTATGTCTTTTTAATCCGGCGCGGTATATCCCAATAAGGTGATCGACATTGTTTATTACTGCAAGTTTTAGGATGTTTTGGAGTACGCGGGAACCATTGATAGCCACACCGCAGGCAAACGCATTTAGATATTGATTGTTTTTTCAAGGCTGTCTCCTTTTTATTTATATGAATAGCATTAGTGTATATAGTTGTCAACAATTATTTTCTATAATTCGTGTTTGATTTTCCAGAACTTTATCATGTGATCGATCACATATCTGGATATGTTTTCCCTTGAATTGACATAAACATGGACACCATATCGGATGCTGAAGCTAACCAGACATTGCCGGATCAGTTCTGGAGAAATTGAAGAATGCAGATAAGGCCGGTACAGTTCTGATTCTTTAGCTTCAACTACCAGACCTACCCATTCCATCTGCTTAAATCTTGCCATTTTAACCTTGGTTTTCTCGCGCTCAGTAGTGCAATAGCTTAAAAGGTCGGATATACCCTTGCGCTCAACACAAAAGCTCTCACTCAGACCTCGCAAGGAATAATCACCATCCTTGAGAGTTGTCGAACATAAATTCATCCCCTTGGGTAATCGAGTTCCGAATAAAGGAGTCTGCTCTCGGGTATCAACAAGAATTGTCATCTCGGGAGGAAACACCGGAGGCTTCAGCTTGTAATCGAGAATGTGTTTAGCTATTGATTGTGCGGTTCGAGGATCAGTTCTCATTCCTGCCAGCCCTCCCTTAACAAAGCGCTGTAAATAGCTTCCGCATCGGATTTATCTTTTTCTAAGAAACTTTTTATAGTTATCCAGTTCTCATGAGTATCATTGCAGGCATCACAGTAATAGGGTTCATTCTTAAGCACCATAACCTCCCAACAGTTTCCATCTTTGTCGATTGGTATATCCCACAGTTTAGCGACAAAGCTATCATTTATTGCTGAAGAAATTTCACAGTCTCTTTTTATATAACCGTGATGTTCATAACTATCATAAAAAACTTCCGCTGCTATTTCGTATTGGCCGTATTGGGATAATGAAAGCTCAAAATCTATAGCTGGTTTTCCATCAACACAGAACTCGGCTTCAAACCTATCAACACCAGGTATCGCGCATAATTTGTAAGAAGTTATAAAAACTTTTGTTTCTCCTATTTTAATAACTTTGCCCTGTTGGAAATTGTCTATAAAATACTGGACAGGTTTATTTATCGTAACAAGCTTTCCACTAAATTTTGTGTATCGAGGAACTCTTTCGATTCCAGGCGGAATGTATTCAGCCATTTATACATCCTCCCTATCGCTTCGCATAGTCTCTGCAAGATTAACCTGTGCTTCCGTGAACTCCACTACTCGCATAATTGTCTCAGCGATTTTAATACCGCGCATCTGGCCATATTTCTCGCGGAGTGTTTTGAGATCGGCTTTGATTTGTTCAAGATTGGTTCCCATTATTTCTCCTAGATTTTAACTTCGACTGTGCAAATCGTATCATTATGACTACCGCCATGAGCAACCAAAAGAATTTCAACAATCTGAAATCCTCTGACTTTGCCCACACCAGAACTATTCCAGCCAAATGAAATACAAATTCCTCCTTTTTTCACTATACGAGAAATTTGATCTATATGTTTTGACCGCCAACTCGATTGAGTAGTTTGCATCGTGACTGGAATCCCAACATTTTTATAACACTCTGAAACTTGCCTTAAAGAATATGGCGGATCGTAAAATACAAAATCAACGCTGTTATCCGAAAACATTTTCAAAAAATCCAACGCATCCATGTGGTAGTTTGTTTCCATAAGCGGGTTTAAATCATTTGTTATTTTTGCTAACTTGCTGCTATTTGCAAAAGGGTCAACGCTTTCCATTTCTGGCTGTAAATATTTATAAATTAATACATTAATACATTTTATACTAAATGTGTTTGAATTTGGCATTTCCCATATTCGATTAATAATCATAAAAACTCCTACATTACTTTTTTTCTACCTCACCAGATTATAATATTTTGGCACCTTTTTTAATATTATCAATTGCCCACATAGGCCGACACTCCCCTCAAAAAGTAGCAAAATAAGTTATAAAAGCTGCCGAAATCCAGTACCCAAAATGTCTCCAGTCACCACTAGGAATATAAAAACAAGCAGCGACTACATCTAAGATAATTAAAACAGTAGGAAATATTTTCTCCACTATTTCCTTCCTCTCGCATCAGCAAACAATGAAGTGCTTACCATCCCAGTATTCCATTGATCGATGGCTTTCTCCTGAGTATTTGTTGGTACGGTAGATGGTTGATTTTGGCAATCAGGATTAATGCAGGCAACGATATGCGCTATCTTTTCGGTTAAGCCCTGTTTGCCAATAAAGTGCATTGGCCTCATACTGCAACATTTGCATTTGTTTAGTTTACGCCAGTCGATCATTTGCACAAAACTCCTTACATTACCCACTACATAACGTAGCATTTCTATTGCTGATTTAACGATTTACGGCATATTTACCCATATATTGTCTAGTGGGGTATATCCTCTTGTTGGGCTACAACTAATCGGTTGGTAGCCATTCTTTAATTTCAATAAATATCAGGCGCAAACTCCATTTTGCGTATGCCCCAAGCATAAATGTTGGGTGCTTCCAGAAGCCAATACTTTTTTTAAAATCAAGATAATTACCCACCAATTTCAGTATTTGAAATCTTCCGTAAGGATATCTTTTGCTTTTTAACAACATCATAATTTTGTTACCTTTCCACGCAGCAAATAGAAAGCCCAACAATGGCAATCCAGCCGAATCGCTGCGCTCCGGCTAAAAATCATCATCCGGTAAATTCTTCGGCAACGTGAACTGCTTCGGTTTTAATTCCTTCTTTGACAACTTCTTCTCAGTAAGCTTATCTTCCGTTTCTTCCACTATACTATCAACAACAATCTCCTCACCCTCAGCCTCACCTTCTTCGATAAATATCCCAATCTTTCCAGTCTTGTTGTACTGATCTTTATCCATGACCTTCTCAATCCAGAGCTGATAGCCTTTATCTTTCACCATGCTTCGCAGGATAGCAGTATTCTTTGGTCCAAGCAGCGATCCATCTTTAATTCGCAGTAAACGCATTGTAGGATTAAGTGCCATCGAAATACCCATTGACACCATCAGCTTCTCGCCATCAGAACATTGTGCCAGCAGGATATTATTGTATAGTAAGCCTTCATCATCGAAACTGAGGCCATCTACCGGCATCTTGATACCTTGGAGAAGAGCTAAGCGATCAGCGCGACATTTTTCCAATTTGGTGTCGAGTGACTTGGCAGCGCTTTTGATGGTACCGAGCGCCTCTATTTCTTTTTTGTAAGTAGCGTTATCCCTGATTTTGGAATTTTTAGTTTCGATCTCCTCGATCTCAGTATTGATGGTTTCAACATCAATAGGCTGCAAAGTTGCTATGGCAGTTTTTTCCTTTTGATAATCTACGCGAATGCTATCCAGAGATTTCTCTAAGCCGACCAATCTTTCTTTAGTTTCCGCTAAGTCCTGTTCTAGGGCAGCTATCTTTTTTTTGCAATCAGGGATATCTTGATCTTTGAGATTAAGCGCTGTTTGCTTCAGGCTCTCATTGATAGCTCCACGATTTTTAATTTCCTGATTAAAGGCAATAGCATCTGTTAATTTTTTGGAAAGATCGACCATTTTAACTTCTTCGGTTTCCGTGACATCTACCCATTGCTTCAATGACTTCACTTTGATTTCGGCGGTCTTTAGGTCACGATTTTTAATTGTGCGGTCATCGAATATCTGCTTCTCTTTCAAATCCCATGCTGTGACATCGACACCGATAAGCTCCAACAATGCTTTGCGTTGTTGCTGGCCTTCACGATTGATAAATTCCAGCGGATCAAAACTGATCGCGCCGAGAATTTTATCCAAGAATGATCGCGGAGTTTCGTTGTCTAGAATTTCTTTAGGCTCGATAAAGGTTTCGATTTTATCATTGCTGACTTTACTGGTTATAGTAAATGGAGGAATGCCGAGAGATTTATCACCATCCATTTCGATAACAATCTTCCCCTTCTTTGAACCTTTCTTTACTGGCTCTGCGGGTGCCGACTTCTTCCCTTTGAGGCCGATAACAATCGCATCAAGCACCGAGGATTTTCCCATTGCGTTCTCACCCTTGATCTCGATAACTTCTGACTTGGGAACGATGTGAATTGCTTTTAACTTGAGAATGTTTTCAGCTACTAATGATAAAATTTTCATAACTATAATCTCCTTTTTTATTTAACAACAACACCTTGATCTTGGCTGTCGGCACATGCTACAAATATTACCCGATGCCTTTTCGGAACTTGCAATCTTAGTTTCACAATTAACGCAAAGATGTGGAACAAAAAGTCCGACAAGTTTTCCTGGCTCAACTTCTTTTTTACATTTTTTGCAAACATATTTCCACTGGTCATCTACACAGCAAACACCACCGCACCTTTCACAAGTTTCGCCAAGCACATAAGTTGAGTGCTTACAGTTAATCATTTTAGTTTCTTTTTCAGAACTGGAAACCATACCTATAATCTTATCCAGCGCCTCACAATCTTTGCATCTACTCCTACCACTCGGCGGCGCGGCCAACTCAAATATCTCTCTGGTTAGATTAAATGCTGCACGAATTATCCGGCGATCATTAATTACCGGAACTACAACTGCATCAAATCTCATCCGGAATCCAGTGTCAGTAATATTCTCACATGCGGCCTTGGCTTCGGTAATTGGTTCCATATAAATCAAATACAATTCGGCTTCACGATCAAGCAGCAACGAATATACATTGGCTTGGATTTCATACATCGGGAATAATTTATCCTGGGCATCAGTATGTTTTGCTGTCTTGAAATCAGGAATTACTTTTTTGCCATCCGATTTAATCCAGATATCATCGGGTACACCGGATAATGTAACGCCAGTTTTCTCATCGAGAAATTTTGATTTGCTCCAATGGGGAACTGGTTCCCATCCGACAATGTGACCAATCTTCTGCATCCACTCAGGCTGAAGCTCTCCACTAATTATATGATGCACACAATGCTTGGTATAGGCATCAATACTTGAGAATATTCCAGGAAATGATTGATACGGCAGTTTGTTATTCAGTTTCAATTTAATCCAATAGCACCGAGGGCAGAAATCTTCGAGGGCTACTGCGCCGAGATTCTTTGCTGATATTTTTAATGGTTCCATTTTATTCACCCGCCTTCCAATTAATCCTGAGAAGATTATGAATTGCAATAGCAGAATAACCAGCATGTTCCCAATCGCTTCCGCCAAACTGTCTGGACATATTAATATCACCCTTGCTTCCGGTACAGAGCAAAGGGTATGTGCTAACATCAATAGTTTCCCAGATAACATACCCTTTTGTAAAAGAAGTTTGACGAGTTGCAGGAATTGAAGTTAATAGTAACCCAACAAGAGCTTGTCCGAAATGACCGACAGTTGCGAACTCCCTATACTGCTGGTCTGAATAACCGTAAGGTATTCGTTCTTCAAATCCACATTGTGTTACACTCATGTGGGTTAACCCTGCATAAGCGTAATGGCTTCCAATATGGACAGCCGCCGCAGTTAGCCCGCCAAGGATAGCTGCTGGATAGTTAAGATTTTTGGTTTTAAAGGTCTCAAGATTGACTCCAAAGAAATAGAAGTCATATCCACCCGCAATTGCCGGAACCGATGTAAGCACAAGTATCAAAACTATTGAGCAAATTATCTTTTTCATTTTCTTTTCCCCTTTCTTTGTATCGGCAGTGTTGGCCAGGAAGTAGAAGTCTGCTTCGCACCTGACAATGCACCTTCTCCGGTTTTATCTCTCCGGCACTGCCTTCGATTATATGCTATCCGCCGATCCCTGAATCTCTTCAATCTCTCCCAACACCTCACCAGCTTCAGCAATATACTGCCAAACCTTCTGGCGTTCCGGTGCCGGAGTTTCGTATATTTCTTTCATCAGCTTATAGAGCCGAGGACCAAACTGATTCCAAGGAACTTTTTTCGATTTGATCTTTTCGATATCTTTCGCAGTAGCTTTTTTCTTACCAGCGGTTTTCGATGTTTCAACGGCATCCTTGAGAACCTTCACAGCTTCTTCGGTTCCCTTTTCCCTAACCATCTTACCTGCGAGAGTTGATGACACCTGCCCATCTTTTACCATCTGTAGTAGTTCATCAGGAGCATTGGATAGCTCGAGGATATTCTGGATATGGTGAATACTATAACCAGTTTTGGTGCTAACTTGGTTCATATCCCATCCGAATTTCAGCAGGCGCTTGCAGACCTCAGCGGTTTCGAGTTGCGTAAGTGGCCTGCCGGAATTGCGAAGTATCATTGATAATATTCGATCACCTTCATTGCTGTATCTATCTTCAACTCGCACTGGCACTGTCAGGATTTCAGCGCCTTCGGAAATAGCGAGTCTGGTTGCTAATAATCTGCAATGACCATTGGTAACTACGAGGGATTCGGTTTCACCTTCTTTTTTCAAGTAGCAGGTTAATGGTTCCTTCACGCCTTCTGTTTTGATGCTATCAGCCAGCCATCGGATATGAGCATCAAGTTCTGCACCAGCTTGTCTGACATTCCATCCTGGCTCTTCGACCAAAGTTTTAGGATCAACACGATACATATCTAACCTCCCCGCAATTACATCTTTGATTGCCATACTATTCTCCTTTTCTATTTTCTATGGAACTAATTTTTACAATTTAATATATTATAATAATTGCTTTGTCAAGAACTATTTTAATTTATTTTTGGAAGCCAGCACTCCCAATACATCACCACAATGTATACTCATTCAACCATTCACCATAAATTTTATATGTTAATCTTCCCGATATCACTGGCTATCGGCCTGCCGCTCATTGCTGCCACTTAAATCCATCCATCCTTTAGGGCAAGATTTTTAATAGAAGATTTACTTAAAAATCAAAAATCTTCATCTTGTGCTGCCGAAGCTGCCGGAGCTGATTTTCCTGCGGCCTCTTTCTTACCGGCCTTTTCCTTCTTTTCAGGGAATAAGGTTTTCTCCAGATCATCAACACTGTCAGACATTTTGCCAAAACCAACCAGATTTACAGCAACTTGCTCCTGACCGTTTTTATCTTTGTAAGCATTCTGCTTGGTCTTGATACGCATTAACTGCGCCGGAAGCTTTGCTTTCACTTTATCAAAGCATTTCTGCTCGAACACCGAAACATCACCAGGGAATGCTTTGCTGAATGCTGCGAACAATCCAGTAGCACCGAGGAAATCAACTACAAGCTGCTCGCCTTTTTTGTTCTCAGCAGCGATTGCATCGATACTTACTTCGTTACTATCATCATCCACATCATCGACAACCATCGGAATCTTCCAGAGCTTGTCACCTTGTTTATTGAAGGTTTCCTTGCCTTCTTTATCTTTCAGAGCATCGATGCCTTCCAAAAACTTCACGATATGCCAACCGTCTTCTGCGCGTTTAAAGCCTGACTCAATAACTCCTCTTTCCTGTGCTTGTACTTTCATGTAACTTTTCTCCTTTTCGTTTATTTATGTTGCAATTATTTGTTATAGGTTAATTAAATGTCTTCCTGCGACAGTCTTTCCTGAATCGCCGCTCTCTCGGTTTCAAGAGCAAGATACTGCGCCTTCAAGCGAGCCATCTCAGCGCCGATAGCAGTCGCGTATGTTCTGGTTACTTCACGGAACTTACCAAAGCGACTAAATCTTGAGACCTTAGCTGCTACGGCAGGTTTGGTAACAATGCTGGCTTTCTTCGCAACTGGTTTAACTGTTTCTTTGATAGACATATTTACTGTTCTCCTTTCTATAGATTTTTGTTAATTGTCTTTCTTGAGCTTGTTGTTGACCTGTTTAATATTATACATCTGGCCTCGGACTTCTTTTAGAGCCTTAACGAAATCATGGATGCCGATTTTAATATTGCTATAAAACAACTTCACTTCCGCATCTATTTTCTCGCTATCTCCCTGAATCTCCCAAGCCACCTGCGAACCACTGTCTTGATTCTTTTCTCGCTTGATATAAGGTATCACTACAAGTCCTCGCATCATGAGAAAAGCTACAATGTTCGCGTCTTCAACTTGTGTTGCCTTTACTGAATTTACCACCTAAGCCTCCTTGAATTTATTTGTCTAAGATTTTTCCCTCCTTTCCTGTTTCTTTTTTCTTTCTCCTCTTCCTTTCTATTTGAAAATTCCATTGGCTTCTCTAAAAACTTTTCCTACATGAAATTTGCGCTTAACAATTCCCTTCGGTGGCATAACACCAGTCCACTTGGCTAGGTAATCATCGTTGGGATTGAATGAGATTAGCGGCGCGTAATAGTTCCAAGTAGCCGCAGTAGTTGATCCAATCTTGGGAGCCTCAACACCTTCGGGAGCTTCCCAAGGTTCAATGTAACCAATAAAGTCAAAGAACCCATCCATCGATTTGCTGAACTCTTGCCCCATCAATGCTGGTGCTGCGGATAGCGCACGATTCCATTTTGGGCGATCTGCTAATCTGGCGGTGCAGACAATATCAAAACCTGCCATTGTTAATGTTTGTAATGCTCGCATGAGTCGATTCATCTGGCCAGCAAGAGTTCCATAGGCTTCCTGAGACATCTTCACCTGCATGGTCAATGCTTTGAGAATTTCATCTTTCTCTTTCTCTGATTTAGAATCGAAATTCTCTTTCAGGATTTCTTGGGATAAGTGGACAAGCATCAGGTGAGTGAATGAATCCAGAATGATTGTCTTGGCTCCGGTGAATTTCTCGGAATCGTAGAGAGTATCGATTAGATCATCGAATCCTACATAGACTCCGACTTTCATCTTTAGATCAGGTCGATTGATCGCAACTACACTGGTGCCGATCTTCCGGCCTTCTGCGGTGAGATAGACTATAGGATCATTAGCGGTTTGGATTGTCGTACAGGTCTTATGGCCACCGGCGAGGGAATATATAAGCATTAGATTGCCCTGCCCTTCTGAAATGTTTTTGTAATTAATTAATCGCATGAACTATCTCCTCTTCTTTATCTTATTTATTTCGGTTATTGTATTGTTAATTTGTTCAATAAGCAATGGAAGCGAACTAAAAAATTTTTCAACTTTTTTTACAAAATTACGGTCTCCGCGCAATGGCAATACAGGTAGTTTTTTTATTCTTTTCATTTAATTTTTCTCCCTTATTTTATAAAGTTGCTCACTCACATTTCCATTCGCACAAATATATTTCATATCACATGGAATCCCTGGCAGTACATTATTGCAGGCTTTCCAGTTCTTATAGAAATTCCCTGTCCATCGTGCCGCAAGGATTTCAATTACGATTTGCTTGTAGCGCTCAGCGATACCGGCAATATCAAATTCACCACGATAGAATTTCTTACCGTACATATTTTTCTCGCGGTCATAGCCGATGAAATAATTAGATGGCCGAGACAGAACTTCATCATAAACTCTTTTATAAATCTGCTCGGGAGTCTCTTCGATTTTCTTCCGGCCTTTCTGTTGTGGGAACTGAACTATTTCCATTACACAGTATTCGAGCTTGGGATCGGCAAGGAAATAAGTTCCGATTTGTGATTGCAGGAAAAATGGATCGAGATAAAATTCAGGTCTACCGGATAATTTGTCTTCGGTAAAATATGTTGGATATTTCCGATCATAGAAACCGGAAATAGTTAATGGAAAATTCCACCGGCGTTCATCTTCAGATTGGTTTGCCCGTTCTTGCCAGAGGTTTATGGCTTCTTTGCCAACTGACACCGATGGAATAAAAGCTGAAGCTGGCAGAACAATCTCATGAGTCATATTTATTTTAGATTGCAATTCATAACCGGCTTCAGTTTTAATATCTAAGTATTTATAGACATGGTATAGAGCGCGTACTTTTGCTTTGGTTAGGTCATCAATTTCGTATTTATCAATTAATTCTTGGATATTGATTTTCGCACCGAGATGTTTTTGCTTAATGGAATCCCACAGAGTTCCAGCCTTGAGAGGAACGCTCATAGCCGCAGGCCGCAATTCGATTCCTAATATTTTTTTGAGATAGTATAAATAATGGCAGGTACAAAAATCTCCGGTACTGGAATGAGAAAGTGGAACTATACGAGTGATGTCGGCAACGCATCGATATGCGCCTTGCTGCTTACAGAATCCACAGACACCGTGAAGAGTGTCCATTTTATCATCAGTAGCGTATTCGTAGAACTCACATTCCTTGTTATCGAAGCTCGGGGAAAATTTGGGACAGCGTTTTGAATCCAAAAGATTTCGCATATTGTCGGACTCCATTTCTATGATCTATGTTTAGTTTCAGGCATAAGATAAACGATGATTAATATATTGTCAAGAACTTTTTTACATTATTTTATATTGGCTTAATTAATAACAAAACATAATGCAAGTAGTTAGAATATCAAGATTTGAGGGATAAACGCTGATACCCTTGTTCCATTATCCACCGAACTGGCCGCACTTAATCCGGCAGCATTAATTGCTTTGACGGTATAGGCATAAGTTGTTCCTACCGTTCCTGTCGTGTCGTCAAAGGTGTTTGTGCCGTGAGATATAGCCGTGTCGCTGTTTAAAACTGAACCGTCACGATAGACTTTATGTCCTGATGTTTCCCCCGTTCCTGCTGTCCAAGTGATTGTGACTTTATCAGTAAGGTTATCAGTAGCGGAAACGGAAGTTGGAGCATCAGGGACACCGTTATAACCAGTTGCATAAAGTGATAAAGCCCTTCCTGCGTTGGTAGTATTTTGGTATGTTTGAACTCCCTGCCCGAAATAACTTCCGCTTCTAAATCCGAACCCGCTATACCCCGAATTATCCCTTTCCCAGTATCCGGTTTCGTCATAGACACCTATACAGTCGCCGATGGTAACATCACAATTTTTCCCAGTAAATGTCTGTTTGCTTCCACCTGTTACATTGCCTATGGTTTCATAATCCCGATCATCCCAATCAGTACCACTTCCCGAAAAAGTACCAATCACAACCGCCGTCTGGCTAGTGTTAGCCCAAACTTCAAAAGAATCTAATATGCCCGTAGCATTAGCCGGATTATTATAATCAACTTTTGTCGTTCCAGTAGAAGAGTTAGCCGATGCGCGGTCTATTGCCCCAGCTCCTATATCAATAGTTTCGTACGCCATTATGCCCTCACACTATAACTGCCGATAGTTTCAACTGCTGTGTTTTTTTTCTTATGGGGATGCCTCATATTCTGTTTCGCCTCTTCTGTTCTAGGTATTCCCTTTAAAGAAGGAAGTTTTGCCTTAGTTTCCCTTATCTTCTTCTTTGTTTCTTCAGATATTTTTTTGCCTTTATTTCCTAAAGATATTTTTGTTTTTGTTTCCTCTGATGTAGGATGCCCTTTCTTTGTTTCACTCATCCTTTGTCGAGTTACAGATGATTTTTTCTTTCCTCTTTGCCCTTTGCTCATTTTTAGTCTTACTTCTTCTGAATACTTTTTACCACGCATAGGACTTACTTTCCCTTTGTGTGATTCCTTCATTTTGATTTTAGAACTATCCGAAAAAGAATACCCGTCAATTCCATCTCCACCATTTGTTAAATTATATCCAATAGGAGATTTGCAGTTATAAAATTTTATCCAATAAGTCTCTTTCTCGTTTAATATTTCTCGACTGTCGGAATAATCTATTATTTCAATAACGAACGATTCAATCCCGTATTTATTCATTGCTTTAGCAATAGGGAATTTGTTCTCCCTAATATGGGTAGCAATCCTTTGATTTACATCTTTTTTTGTTTGTCCGATGTAAATTTTCCCATTAACTCTATTTTGTATTTTATATATAATCATTTATCCCCTTACAGAATAGATTGGTGATATGGATAAAAAATCAACCTCTTTAAGTGCCGATACTTTGGCTTCTGCATTTGCTATTTTGGAGTTCCACTTTATTGCATCTGGGTCTGTTTGTTTTGTTTCTTCAGGCATAAGACTTAATACTTTATATGTATTCCTTCTTGCTAGATAACCAATATCTTGATTGACAACTTTTGCTATTCCGTTCTTACAATGCAAATCATCTTCAAGATAATTAAGATGTGTCTGTGCTAAAGCAAACTCAAAGCAGTAGAGGATTTCCTCTTCTGTGACATCATGTTCAAATTGGATTGCATGATTACAGAAGGGATTATCTCTTTCTTCTGTTGGAAGTGAGGCAAGCCAAGTATCATAATCCTTTTGGTCAACTGGAGAACCTTCTTTATCTACCTTTCCCTGATAACCACCCTCAGGAATAATCGGCACGATAACATGATGTTCTTTCTGATACTTATCCCAACCTTCATCCCCTTTTTCAAGATAGAATGAGGCAGAAATATTTACCATCCCCATAGCAGTGTATTTGTCTTTTGTTATTGGAAGTATTTTGAAGTACATAAAATCCTTTCTAAGGTAGTTGGAATACCAGTTCAACGATTAATCCCTTCGGAGCAGTTGTTTGAACTGCATCAACATCAATCCGCAATACATCTCCGGTAACGACATCATCATGCGCTGCATCAATAGTCCCAGGCTGAGCCGATGTTCTGGTGGAAGTTTCTCCGGTTTCAATTCGCATTTTGGTAGAAAGCATATCAACAGCATCTGTCACATTGGCAATTTGAATATCGGTATTGTTTGTAGTTCCCGCAGTAATAACTGTTGCAGCTACTCGAACTAAATTCATTCCAGTTAATTCAGTAGGAACCACAAAATAAACTTTTCCGTCACCAGTAGCTACGTCAGTTGTTGGAGAAAATGCTATTATTTGTACGACTCTGCATCCATGATTACTGCCAGCCAGAGCATCAGGAGATATGAATTTCCCATTCTCAGTGCCAGCATTTACTTCGGCTATGCTGGCAACAGCTATTGAAGAACCAGTTGCAGGATTTAATAACTCCCATCGGGTATTGGCTAGATTATAAGCAACTAAACACACAGCACCAGCAGCCGGAATATCTGCGGCAGCTAAAGCAGAGCTGCCTTTTTTAACTATCGTATGCGCTGTTAATCCATCAGGAGCAAAGGTCGGAGTTGTGGAGGTATTAGCTCCACTAGCCACAAACAAGCAAACCCGGTTATTCGATAACGTAATGTCCGGTGTATAGTCTGCGGTAATTGCATCAACAGTACCAGCGGCATTAGCAATTGGTATTCCAGCTACTGAAACATTTACTTCCAATAAATTCGCGGCAGCTATGAAAGCAGCCATTTCGCTTAAAAAAGTATCACCGTCATCTGAAAACGTAGATGGATTTGACCTGCTTGGATAAACTGTAAAAGCTGGTATAGGCATTTTAATCTCTCCTTAAACCGTTAATATTGTTCTCGACCTTATAAATGATCACGTCAAGCCCTCCAACTCAAGAGCGCAGTCACTCACAATTGGACCAGACAAAACAATCTGAAAATCTTTATAGTAACCATAGACAATTGTACAGCCATAGTCTTCATCACCAATCCAGACAATCGGAGTTGTTCGATACAATGCAAGCTGTCGTTTGGTTTCATCGACTATAGTATTTTTGATAACTAAATTGCAAGTCATCCTATCAGCAAAAGCGCGAGGGATAATTTGCCAGTTGCCAAATACGTCTTGAGTCTTGGTTGAGTAATCAGTAATGCCGACAGACGGGCTCCACTTCATTGCGCCGATATTATATTTCTGGCCGACAATGATTGCGCCGCATTTTGCAATTCCACCGGTGTTGGTAATGGTAATAGATATAGTCGCATTCGGATAGGGAGGCAATACCGATGTAGATAAATTTGTTTTGACTAAAGTAATTGCTCGGACAATCGGCTCAAAAAAATAAGTGTACCAATCAGTGACATTGATCGTAGTGATGAGATCGGTAGTCACATTATACACAACACCTTCAATGGGATCAGTAACTGTAATTGTTACAGAAGTAGCATCTAAATTTAAAAGAGCAATTGAGTCTATCAGCCCTGGAGTTAAAACAAAATTTATTGATTCTGTTTGCTCTGTCTGCGTACCAAGAGATATATCAAAAACTTTCCACCGGTTTGTACTGCCAATTTCTAGCCAATAGACAGGTGCGGTTTGATCGTCATCGGGAGGATAATGGCCGATGTTAGTTCCGGTGCCTACGACTATTGATTCGTAGATTTTGTGGATATCAGGAGTCGTGACCATAACACGATCACCAAAAGAATAGAAAGGTAAAACGAATACAGCGCGTTTGTAAATGTCACCTCCCATAGTACAAGCATAAACTTCTCCGGTAGATTTTACGGCTACACCTGACCACGGTCGTGAAGTTTGCGACAAAGCAACGAAATTGCCAGTTCCGGCAGTCCGTTTATATATATCACCATTAGCGGTAGTTGCATATACGTTGTTGCTCGCATCAACTGATAACCCTGTCCATGCTCTTGATGTTTGCGATAGTGCAACAAAACTGCCAGTACCATTAGTCCGCATATAAATATCTCCACCATAAACGGCAGCGTAAATATTGCCATTAGGTGCTGCTGCCATTGCTGCCCAATTCCGCGATGCTTGTGAGAGTGCCGCAAAATTTCCAGAGCCAGCTGTTTGCATGTAAATATCACCACCAAACACACAACAATAAATATTACCACTGACCGCGCAAGCAAACCCTGACCACAATCTTACGGTTTGAGACAAGGCATTAAAATCACCGGCACTTGCGGTTTGCATATAGATATCACCATTGCTAACGCAAGCATATACATTACCATTCGCAGCAGCTTTTATAGAACTCCAATTTCTTGATGTTTGAGCAAGTGTAACAAAATCTCCTACACCAGAAGTTTGTTTGTAAATGCTCCCATTGTTGATTACTGTATATATATCCCGTAAGGTGTAACTACTTATATAAAATAAACCAGTTGCCGATATGCAAAGTCCAAAGGACGATCCACATGGATGGGTTAAAAATACCTGCCAAGACGTAGTGCCAAATGCTAATTTGTAAATAGTGCTATCTCCGCCCCATAATCCATATATGTCACCGGTGAAGTCCGATTGCATCTCTTGGAAGACCAAATTATTGATTTCGGCAAAGTCACCAGCGCCTGCGGTTTGTTTATAGGTGTGACTTGATGTGTTTCCGGCAGCGATTATATAAACACATACAAAAACACTTCCATCGGGAGTAACACAAACAGAACGAAAATCCGCAGCACTTGATGGCAAGAAATCTACCACTTCAAAGTTTCCTGCACCTGATGTTTGTTTATAGAGTTTCCCGCCTGTACCCCAAACCGTAGCATAGATATTCCCACTAGGAGCCGCCGCTAACCCTGACCACTTTCTCGCGGTTTGGGCTAGGGATACAAAATCTCCTACACCAGAAGTTTGTTTGTAAATCTGACCATTAACGTCACTGCTTACACAGGCGTAGATATTGCCATTAGGCGCAGCACACATCTTCCACCAGTTTCTATTGGTTTGCCCAAGTGCAGCAAAATCACCTGTACCAGATGTTTGTTTGTAAATATCTCCACCCATGACACAACAATAAACATCACTATCTGGCGCAACACACATTCCATAATAAACTAGTGCAGTCTGTCCTAATGCAGTAAGCCTATCACGAGAAATGGCGCAAGCCAAAACATCAGAGCTTGGAGCCACGGCAATTGCATTCCAATTTCTTAGGGTTTGATTCTGTTGAACAAAATTATTGTTACCGGTGCTTTGAATATAAAAATCACCGCCATAAACAGCGGCATAAGTCTTTCCAGAGGGATCACTACAAATCGCCCACCACGTCTGAGCTGTCTGATCCAATCCAACAAAATTACCAACGCCTAATGCCTGCTGATAAATATCTCCATTAACGCATACGCAATAAACATTTCCAATCGGACTTACTGCCATCCCTGCCCATGCGCGAGATGTTTGGGTTAGAGTTACAAAATCTCCGGTTCCAGCGGTACGCTTATAAATGCTGCCGTTATACACACTACAATAAATATCGCCACCAGCATTGGCACACATGCCGTACCAAGATAAACTAGCTTGTGACAGCGCACCAAAGGCTCCACTTCCATCTGTGGACTTGTAAATATCTCCGCCATTCACGCAGCAATAAATATTACCATTTGGTGCTGCACACATGCCCTGCCAAGCTTTATTGCCCTGTGATAATGTACTAAAGGTCGTGCCGCCGTTTGTTGACCGATATATATCACCGCCATTCACACAGGCGAAGATATATCCGGTAACTGGACTCACGCACATACCTGACCAATTGCGAGAATCAGCGCAAACCTGAGTGAATGCACCAGCACCAGCAGTTTGTTTATAAATCGTTCCACCATAGACTGCTGCAAAAACATCGCCACTTGCTGCCGCTGCCATTGCCTGCCAGTTACGATTGGTATCATTTAACTTGATAAAATTGCAATCCAACCATTCCGCGTAATCATCTTCAGGGACTGTCGATGAAGTTAGTTTTGTATCATCAATTGTAATCGGTCTTATGATATTCATTTTAATAACCCCTGTCAGTAGGCATACCAGCTACTTCCCAACGGTCAAGAAGCTTCGCTGTTTTTTGAGTATAGCTGGCAATTGAAACATTGCCTTTATTGATTTCGTTTCTCAGCGATCTTACTTCTGAAATCAACTCTTCTGTATTCAGCAATGACTTACTATCTTTATTGCTAAAGATTTTACTTGGTCCGGTGAACTCCATTTCGGGACCATTTTCTCCTACGATCCTATAGCCACCGGCAAAGTCTCCACCTTCTGCGAAAGCAGGAACATGGAGCGCACGAATATAATCAGCATAAGTCGCATAGTTCTCAGGTTTAATATTCCCTCGTGCAGTTTCCAGATATTTATAGTATTGATCTGCGCTGTCCGACATCTGCATTAAAGCATTATAAGCGGCGAGGCCAGCATCAGTAGTGAGGTTAAGGGATTCAACAAGTCCACGATAACCAGCGCGAGTTCCAGGCAGATCGAAACCGTACATGCCAAGCATGTCGAGCAAAGATGATTTTAACTTGGATTGCTTCTCCGCATCGCTGAAGAAAGCGTTATAATATTTCTGCATGGACTCGGTTAATTTATCCAAGCCACCGGCGATAGCGATGAGGCTTTCGGAGAATTTAATTGCCTCGGGAATTGTGCCGTTGAAAGATTGGTTCACCATTTTAAGGTAGTGAAGGATTGTTTCTTTATCAGTAACCAATCGGACTGCGGTTTCCATTAAACCTTCGTTTAATTTCTGATAGCCTTTTATAACAGTTCCGAACAATGCTTCAACAGCCTTATCTCCAGCAGCATTGAAATAATCGGTTAATGCTTTATTGATTTCATCAGTAGTCTTTCCTTGAAGATTTATTTTAGTTGTTTCAAAAACATAATTCAAAGTTGCATCAAGATCAGTGCCTAACCCTTTTGCTAATTCGATTAAGGTTGCGCCCATATTCTTAAATACCTTGTCAAACATATTGGAAACCTCGCCATTGAGAGATTGATAAATATCATAAGTCCAATTAGAGTCCTTGCTGAACCATCCACCATCAGTATGCACAAGAACTGTACCGTATTGTTGGCTTCCAACTGATCCACCTGCCTGTAGAGATCGGTTACTGGTTCCACCAAACATTACACCGGATGCAACTAATGATTGAGTAGTCTTTCCACCAAAAACATCTCCCATAAAGTTCGCTATATTTTGTGCTAACTTATCTTGGCCACCTATCCAAGGCGTATAAAGCATTCCAAAGGAACCTTGAAGAATTGTAATAAATACATTTGCGGCACCAAGCATTAAGCCTTTGAATAACTCAAGTTGTTTTGATTCCCATTCTGTCGCTCCAAAATTATAAGCATTGCTAATTCCACCTGTGCGAATTAAACTCGTGACAAGACCAGTGATATTATTATTTAAGGAAACCAATTCGTTATATATTTTTGTTAGCTTCACTTCCTCGACATTATAAATGCTTTCCAGCATCTTTAGAGAATTGGCAATCGATTCGCTTCCGGTTCCATTCGCAGCACCAAGTAATGTGCTTTCAGGAAGAACTGCCGCTGTAGTAGCAGAACTCACGTTCCCATTAAAAGCCATATTGTTTGCGGCGAATAAAGACATCAATGCGCCAGCAACGGCAGCAATACGAACTACTGCGGTGTATCCATCGCCAGAGGTTCCAGCATTAGCGCAGGCTTCAACAGCTTTAACAACGGCAATTGCAAGAGCTGCGGCTTTTTCCGCTACTGCAAATTCCATCGCCATCTGGTGATATTTTTTCTGTTGTTCGGAGCCTTGAGCGTAAGTATTGGCAACGGCTTCAAGACCACTGCCAATTGTAGAGAATACGTCTTGTGCCTGAGATAAGCGCTGAGTATATTGATCTGCCCAAGTTTTATTCGTAGCGATTGCTGCATTTATGTCAGCAGCTTTAGTGGCTTTAATCAATCCGAGCTTATCCTTGTAATAATTAATTTCTGCCTGTCTGCGAATTTCAATAGCATCTAATTGTTGCTGAGCGTAAGCGCTTTCCATTCCAGGGATATCTTTTAAATATGCAGCGGCTTTCGCTGACATCTGCGCAAGCTCTCGGGCATTACTCTCTTCCCGCATGTTCGCATACTTTTCCCATTGCTTATTGTAATCAGCATCGAGAGCTTTCATCTCAGCAACTCGTACCGCATAGGTCTTGCCATTGGCATTAATCAGATCACCTTGATGACTATACCAAGCATTCAAAGCTTTTTGTTTACTATTTATATTATCATTCATTACCGAAAACTCGTTATAGCCAGCGATTTCTAACATCTTAGACGCATGGTCAACTTGGGCTACTTGGTCTTCATACATCTTTTTATTTGCACTGGTCAGTGCTACATAGATCGCGCCGGCATCTTTTGCTGCATTATTCATTGCTGCTAAGCGAGCGACTTCAGCATCGCGTTTTTCCTTTTCAATCTCAATGGATGATTTTGACGCTCTTTTTTCAGCATTAACTACACCGTCAATATTAGCTATTGACTTTTCAGCTAGTATTCGCGCCGCTTCCATATCAGATTCAGCACTGGCTTTATATTCCTTCGCTAGGTTAGCCCAATACTTACTTGCTTCTCCAAAACTAAGAAAGGCATTCAACTCGTCCTTCTTTTGCAAAAACTTACTAATACCAGCAGTAGCAAGCAAGGAGACAACTCCGATCCCCTGGAATAGTCCAAAAAGTTTTTGAAAGGCTATAATTAACGTTTCGCCAACTATTTCTTTAAGTTCTTGTATCTGCGCTCTAAATCTCTGGAGAGCGATAGTTGATTCATTTTGAGTGCCTTGCAATTGTAAGGTTTTGACTCTAAGGTTGGCAATAACTAACGCCATAAGATCAGCTTGAGTAGCGCCATTCTTAATTGCCTGAGCGACTATCAACATCTGCTCTTTGGTCACAGCGCCAGATTGCACCATTGCTTTCGGCATACGAGTAGCAATACTATCAGATATCCGTTCATAAGCTTCGGAGACACTAGTTCCCATGTAAATTGATCCAGCAATAACAACTTTAGAAAATTCCACAATCTGTTTGGGATCGTAACCTGCCAGCATCAACTTTGTAGCCTTTATCATTAGGTCGGAATCATCAATTGTCTCTTTGGTATATGCCTTCATATTTGCAATCATTGTAGCAGAAGCGGCTCCACTCTCTTCGGCAATGAGATGGAACGAAGATTCAGTTTGTTGTTTCTTCGCGCCGAGTTCCATGTATTCCAAAACCTTTTGAACGCCAGTGGTCAGAACATAATAAGCCGCATAAACGCGAAGGGCTGCCCGAGCCATTGCGGCCATAGACCATTCTTGCTTACCCACCATTTCATCATGAAGATGAGCAAGGCTATCATTCTTCGCACGTTCAATATTAATCCAGTCTTGAGAATTTTTCTTTAAAGTGGATTGGAGGATTGCGGCACCCTTAGTGGTTTCATCAATTTGTCTTTGGATTGTTGCCTGAGACCGGATACCGAGATTATCCCAATACTGTTGCTGAGCGGCCTGCATGGCTTTGGTTTGTGCAATCTGCGTAGCAAACTGTTTAGCATTGAGTGCCTCAATTTTAGCAGCTCCCATTGCTGCTGCTCGAGCTTGGTCTTCAGCACTGGCAGTAGCAGACTTAGCGATGGTTTCATAACTCAGGATTGCATTGGCTTTCATCCGAGTGAACATTTCATCGGATTTAGTACCAAGATTTTTCCAAGCCTTATCTATCGATACGCCTTTTTCTTCGGCACTGGTTAAAGCATCTTGCAAACCTTTATCGTATCTGGTTCGATCAAGGTCTAGTTCAAATATCATTGAACCGGCTTTTGTTCCACCTTCGGACATTATTGACCTCGCTCAATAATTGATTTCATTTTCGCTTTGCTTGCGGCTATCGCTGGCCGAAAGAATTTCTGACCACGACCAGGTCGAGTCGCGTATTCAAACATGGTGGCATAGTAGGCTTTCTTCTGGCCGACCATTACCCAAATATTATGTACTCCAGCTTTTACATTCTGAACAATACGAACTGATCTCAATAGTTCACCGGCATCACGCGCAGTCCACCATTTACCGGCATCCTTGCCACGTTTATATGCTGGCCGACTGATAGCATGCTGTATGATTGCTTGTAGATTGGAGCGAGTTTTCTCCGCAAGAACCGTTGCCGCCGCCTGCATTCTTTCACTGGCAACCTTATCTGCCATCTTATTAACAGCCTGTGGATTCCAGAAAATATGTGTTTTAGCTCTCAACATTATTTCTTCTGGCGCTCCTTTAAAAAGAATTGGTATGTATGATAAACTCTTATAAAGACTTCCCAATGATTCTTCACCTTGGGATGGTGATCTATCATCGACCACAATGCGTTATGGTCAAGGTCTAGCTCATGGTTACTTTCGCCGGTAAAATATAACTTTATCTGGCCACGAATTAACTGATATATTTCCGCCGGTATATAATTGTCTTCTAGCAACTCGACACGGCAGGTCTCGCAATCAGGACTACCGGCAACTCCTCTTGCATTACGCTCTTCCCACATCGTTCTGCATTGGTCACATGCAGTTAACGTAACCTCGTGGTCAGTGCCTTCGTCAAGAACAATGGTTGCAGCCTGCGAGGTCACAAACTGCAACCACTCTATCAGTTTTTTTCAGCAGCAGCCTTAGCATCGCCAACAGCGCCGGAGATCGTCTGCAAGCAGCGACCAACAAAACGAGCGAACACTGGTTTCTCCATCAGCTTCATTTTGTTTTCCGTTGTGCATTCAATATTGGTTCCATCATTATTCAGGAACGGAGCCTTGTTCTCCCATTCCATAATAATGTGATCCCAAGTGAGGGTTTGGTCCTTCTTCTTCTGCTCAGGAGTCTGGTCAAAACTTGTAACCCTTTCCATCTTCCGAGTGCTTGGATTAAGAACATGCTCAACGATCTTCTTGGTAGTGTCACGTTGTATCTGTTCAATAATATCACTGGTAAGTGGCCGTAGTTTTACCCTACCGATCCCCTCTACTGGTTCATCAAAAACAGTTTCTCCATCCGTCAACCTGACCGAACTTGTCTGAAACGGAAACCATTCACCTGCGCTGTCATTAAGATCAAAATTCATTGCGCGACCGAGCCTTTCTGACTCACTAAGGAGTCTGCTTGTTTATGTTAATATCACGAAGGCACCGCTAACCTTGCCTTCAAAACTTGTCTTTGCACTGCCATTACGATCTGCATCGACCTTGCCTGCGGAAGTCATCAGAATTGTTCCACCGCTTCCGATACCTAAGTAACTGGTGCTATTGATCCAGAAACGAATGCCGGAAGTCGTAGAGCAAACCAATTTTATTGCATTGGCTACACAAGACTGAAGAGTTAGCTGCTGCGGATCAGTCGGATCGTAAGCGACATCAGATAGAGAAATTGTACCGCCATCTGCGGAACCAAATTCAAAGATGTCTACATCCACTCCAAACTCCGAAACATCGACTGTCTTTCTTGTCATACCGGAAAGCGAATACTTTCCAGCACCGAGTATCTTTGAGGTCGCTCCCAAAGTTACTTTCTGAAACGCACCTGATAATGTTGCTGCCCTGTCTGCCATACTGAAAATCCTCCTTTAGGTAAAGATTAGCTTTACTATTATTCTTGTAATTGTTTATCGATTTCTAGTGCTTGATCTATGGCCTGTTTACTCTTGCAAGCTCGATAGAGCCTGTTTGTTGCTGTATTTACCACCATTGTCGTTAAATGTCCAGCGGGAACTGAAGTATCTACAAATATTTTATATCCCGCTAGTTTCAAATCCGCGCAGAATCCAAAATCTTCGCCAATCGGAGTACCATCGAGATTTTTTTGAGACTTGAACCAAGGATAAGGCATGTTGCGAAACACTTCCATGTTATACATGATGCAGCCAGTGCCAGTAGCATCAACTTCAACAAGGGAACCATCTTCCCAATCATCAATACTTTCATACGCAAATCTGTCATCGCCCAAATCAACCATCTTCATCATTAACGAATCAAATGGAGGATAACGCCGATGGACTAAAGCGCCTACAATTGGTAAATTGTGGGATAGCAGTACCGGAACTGTTTTAGGATGATATACTTGGTCAACATCACACATCATTAAATTCGTGGCTCCCATCTGCAATGCTCGTTCCACGATATTGTTTCGCAGGTCTTCGATATGTCCGTTGTCAGCATGGATTAAAGTAAAATCAGGCTTCTCCATTAAGATAAACGAATACAAGAAACTCGCCGGTACAAACGGAAACGTGCAGGGAATGCCAACCGCTAAGTGGAAATTACTTACCTTCATAATTTATATCACTCTCTTCCTGTTCCTCAATGGGAACTAATTTGAATTTCCTTAAAACAGTCGTAAGGTTTTTTACCTGTTCAGTACCAATAAACATTTCAGCGGTTACAATTGGAATATTCTTGGCTGAAAAATGAATATTGAGAGTACGCACATATTTCAACCCCAATACATCACAAATTTCTTTTTCTATTCCTGGATCAAGTCTCGTTGACATTTTCTGCTTTCTCTACCTTTCTCAGAAGTAATATACCGCACTTCTGTTCGGTCTTAGATATATATTCATCAACCAGTTTCCAATTCTTTTTATCCTGCTTCAGGTCTACCGCTACACCGGCACAGCCATAGGGATAGCCGATTTGACTGTCGTGGAAAATCAGGAATCCATTAGGCTTTAGGAACTCACTATAAGTCTTCACATCAGCCTTGACACCATCATACATATGATCGCCATCAATCAGAATCGCATCGAAACATACCCTAAGCTGCCGCAGGCAGGCCACTGTATCTTCATGATGGCTGTCACCTATAATCTCTTCATGTGGGATATCTCGAAGGACGTAGGAGCGTATATGGGCTTTGGGATGCTGGTTGTTATCGATCAGAACCATTCGCTTCGGATGGAAATAATGATCGATAAGGAAAGCTGAACCACCAGCAGCGGAACCAATTTCCAGATAATTCTCAATGGTATCATCCAGCATCGCTTTGATGCAGGGAGCCAGTTCGTCAGGTACTTGTTGAGCTTGGACACCGCCCTCGAAACTTCCGCCAAAGGTACCAAGATGATCTGAGCCTGAATCGAGAATAAACTGCTCGATATCCGATTTTGGGCTAACAAAATTTTCCGCTAATTCTTCAGCGGAGGGAGTCGTTGATTCTTGAAATTCTTTTTTCTTAGCCATTGTATTCTCCTCTCTATTTTTCGATTAATTGATTTTCCCAAAACGATCCCCATCGCTTCGCTACATGATTATCGTTTCGTTTGCAGATTTCAGCATAGTTGAGCTGCCCATCGCGCTGCATATCCATAAAAGTTTGAGAACCAAAATGATGCAGGTAAACATCTCTGGCAATTGCGACCTTGAATCCTTTGGAGCGAGCGCGTAAACACCAGTCAAGCTCTTCTCCGCTGCATGGCCAGAGTGATTCATCGAAAGCACCAAGGGTATCAAATAAGGATTTTTTAAATGCCATGCAGAATCCGATCACCCAATTTACTTCCTGAAGGACTCCCAAGTTTTTCTTTCCCCACTCCAAAGCAACTTTATTTAGCTCAAATTCATTATGATAGGTGGGCAGAACAACTTGCTGTCGGCCAGCACAGTAATTAGTTACCGGCGCAACTATATCACAACGCTCAAGAGATAGAGATAATAACGATGCCCATTCAGGCGTAACAATTACATCGTTATTCAGCAGAATAATAATATCGCCATTGGCTGCGGCAATACCTTGATTAACTGCTTTTGGGAAGCCGAGATTTTCAGAATTGCGGATAAAAGAAATATCAAACATGGAAATAATGTCGGCATCTTTTAATTTGCTTTCGGCCATAGGATCGGAGCCATTATCAACGATAATAATTTCGTAAGGAATTTCTGTATTGGCTCGAATAGAGTCAATGCAATCTCTGGTCATTTCTAATTTGTTGAACACCGGAATAATAATCGATACCATAATTTTCCTTTCTTAATTTAAAGATAATCTAATAGAAAAATCAACAGCCCAATGCTTAGTTTTTACTATCGAGCCATCAGTAAGCAAAACATCTTCAGTCAATGTTACCAAGTTTTGAAAGCACATTTTTTCCATTGTGTAACCAGAAACCACCAATATCTTGTCATCAAAAATTGCAATCAGCTTCCCGAGAATATCAGAGACTTCAGCAGCACTCGGCAGGCTTGAATATATAGAAAACTGTATAGTAGTGTCAATACAATTTTCAGTAAAACTTTTATCAGGAGTGCTGGTCACAAGCTGGAATACTATATATGGAAACTCAGAGTCCTGTGGAGCTTCATCGAGAAATAATCGGCCACCAATTACTGATTCTAAGCTGGTGCCAACAGTGGCAGAAATAATTGCAGTAAATAGTGCAAAGATATTCATTAGCTCCCAACCTCCAAAGCGTTAAGCGACAAGTATTCGTTTTTCTCTTTCGGATTTATTATTCCAGCAATAGAAAAATATCGGTTGCCAAATTTTACGCGCCAAGTGCTTTTAAAAGGAACGCGGTATCTTATTTTGATTTCATGCGTAGCACTGATTCCAGACTGCTTGGCATCTTCTTTACGCTTAGCAGATAAAGGATTGATAGCTGCCCATACCGAACAAATAGCTATGTATGAATTTACGTAGCCGCCAGCACCATCGCTAATTTTTGTTGGAGCTTGAATATCAATATATTTGTTTAGTTCACCGATAGCCATTATAATTCTCTCCAGAGTTTATATGGACAAGCAATGCTTTGCACCGTTGGATTCAGTTGATAGTTACGGTTCTGTTCTAAGACCTGCGCTTCTCGGTTTGCATAGAGATCGGCAAGTATCATTTTTATCATGGTTTTAATGGTTCTCAGCACAAGCGCTGCTGTAGCCCACCCACAAACAAAAGTAATCGTGATTGGGTTAGAAGTATATAGCGAAGATGTTGGCCATGACTTGCCGTAAGGCAGAATAAGCCCACCATATCCTTCACCATTCTTTTGCACGATGTAATCAGTGTCTTCAACCAAAACTGTTTCGACACCATTATAATCTTTATACTTAACCTCGGTAACACTTATTAGATTTCCAAAGGGAAGCCATATCCTCTTGTCTTTTGACCAATCGCATAAATACAATTCCCACGTAGAGCTAATAATTTGTCGGCGGAGATATGCTTCCGCATATTCTCTGCTGGCAACAATAAGGTCAGTAACTAAAGAATCCTCTGAAGTAGTCGATGCGTTTACTATAACATCAACACTAAACTCACATGCAGCCACAAGCACTTTTGCTACGACTCGCAGGTATTGTTTAGCTCCGGTATATGCTTTCTCTTGGATTGCGTTATCGTTTGCCGCCGTGACCTGAGTGAATGCGCCACTGGTAACATCGGTATAGGTAATATCATCATCAGAATCCTGAAGCTTTGCATCAATGGTTCCGCCAGCGCCGACTGTGCCTGCATTAAGATTGACAATAGCAGTCTTGCCGAGAACATCGATTCCGGTTCCAAGCAAATAATAACCGGCAGAACTAAAGGTAGGAAATGCAGCACCTTGATCTGCTGCGGAGGTTCCATTAGAAATTACTTCGCCTAATGTAAATGCGCCGGAACGATTATAAACGTAATATGTTTTAGTTGTTAGGACAGTAGCAATTTTACAGGTTTCGTGACTTGTTGCTCCAGTGAGTGTATCACCAGCTACCCAAGCACCGGCAGGAGCTACATCGAGAGTAAGTAGTTCATAGATAGAATGATTGCCAGGAACTATCGATTGAAAGCTTCCGATATTACCGGCGAAAGTTTCGGAATCGAGTTTCAGGTGCATTTTCGCTTCGGCTAGAGTAATGGGTTCTTCTGTGGGCAACACGGTTTGTTTGGCGTTCATCTTTTCACCTTTCTAGATTTACGTTTTTTTCGTTTCTGGCGCAGAGCTTCTTCTCGCAATTTTACAGTTGACGTTTTCATTTTACCTCATTGGTATTGACTGAACTTGTTTTTGTTTCTATTGCGGTAGTTGTTGATGTATTAGCCGATGGTCTATCAGCAAGAATGCTTCCAACCTTCCCCGCAATTACCAATCCGGCGAAAGCATATACACCAGCAGGAATATCCTGAATTTCGCGGCAGTAAATACTGACAACTAACCAAGTATAGAGAATCGTAAGCACAGTAATCACCGAAAGGAAAACGCCGGAAGATACTGTCGGGTCCTTAGAGTTCATCATTCTCGCAAAAAAATCTTTCATGGCAGTTCTCCTATTTCCCACCGTAACAAATTCCTGTCTTCTCCCATTCGAGAGAATAAGCGATAAGCTTTAATGTATTCGATACCATCATTTTGACTGGCCACTTGGTATAGCAACTGGCTTTTCCAGTACCGGCCTTGCTGGCTGTGGACAATACTTGTCCACCGGCTTTTGCACCACTGTCTGAGTCTTGGTACACGATATCGACAACATGGCCGCCATTATTAAAATACTCAACAATATTACAAAACGCTTTACCATATGCGCCTCCCACAAATAATTCATCATTTATTTTTTCAATGCTGTTCATCATGATCTCGGCATCCGCAATGATCTGCTGTTGATCGGTAACAGTTTTTTTAATTGCTGCAATCACGTTCTCATAATCCTTTACCTGACCATTCAAGGCAGCAATGGTTTTATCATTATCTAAGATTGTCGCAGCCTGTTTTGTAATTGTGATCTCTTTATTCTTTAACTCTACCCGCTGCCAGAGATACAGCCCAGAAGCAGATAGGGTTAAAGCGGCCAATATCATTAAAATTATATTCTTAGGATTTAGGTACCACATTGTAATAATCCTCCAATCTTGATCGTCTAACTAGTTTCCCTCAACTGGAAATGAGGATAATCTTTTTTCTTGGCTGTCCATGAACCACCCCACTCGAGGCCACAGCGCTCACCGATTGCACCGGCCTCGGCATAATCAGGAATCTGGTCATCATTGACATCTACTTTTAAATCCCATGTCGGCTTTTTGTCTTTAAGAATTACAATATCAAAAGCTTTCCGCTGAATATGCAAAGATTTATGAGTCCATGTAACAATTGCACCTGGTTTAGATCGGCCTTGCTCATACAAAGCATCTTGTTCTTCCTGTGATCGATATGTGCAAGTTATATTGTAAGGAATGCCAGCTTCTTTCATTGCGGCATCAAAATTTAAAAACAATAATTGCATTTCCGGTAACAATTCTTTGTAATCACGACTTGACATTTACAGCCCTACTTTCTATTTTTATTTTTTGCTGTCCTCAAGGTGTTTACTCATCTGGATGCGAGTAAACTTTGCTTCTTCATATATTTTATTTAATAGTGCGTTCTGTCCTGCTATCGTTGCAGAAAAAGTATCTTTATCAACTTTCCTGTCAAGAACTGACTGAGTAATACTACATTGCTTATCAAATTCAAGCCTATCTAATTTCAACGCCATTCTCGCTTCAACATCATTCACTGCCGTCATTGGATTTCTAAACATTGGACCAATGAAAAAAGCGACAATGGATAAAATAGTTCCAATGCCAATGGTAATCGTGGTACTTAACGGCACACGAGGCCGCTTGGGTATGTGAGAATTTTCTTCTGCTACTGTCTCAAAATTTTTCTCACTCATATCAGTCTCCGTTTAGCAGAATTTTTATTTTGCAGGAGAGAATCAATTTCTTGGCTCTCTCCCGCAAAGTTAAAGGTTAAGTTTAAATCAACGACTCAACATAAGCATTATCAGACATCGGAACCCAACAGCAGGACATTTTTGATGTAGCTGTTGCGCCTGTCTGAGCTGCGGCTGCGCCGGTAATATAGATAACACCAACTCCATTTTCGGAACCGATATCTACCGGATTTGTCTTCAGCGAAACTCCAGTATTAGCAGCTTCCAAGGCACCTGTGCCTAGAGCATCGCCGAGAACCGCGACACGCTTGCCAACTGCTAATGAAGTCAAGGCACCAGATGCAGCGCAAAGATCAACCGCTGCGGCTGCTGGAGTACTGGCATCGTAGCCAAATTTAATTGTGGTAGCATCTGCCGACCAAGCAGTGATAGCCTCGATACCCAAATACAGTAACCGTACTCTTCCGATTACCGTGAAAATTGAAACCTGAGCGACTTTGATGTAAGTAGCGTTTAAGAATACAGCAGTGTCTGTTCTAATGCCACGAAGCACCTGAGCAATCGCTTCTTGAGTTACAGAGTTCATAGGGATAAACCCTCCTTGATTTTATTTTGAAACTTACTTCTCGGTAGAATCGGCTGCGCCACCAGCAATGTCAGTATCGAGATCATCTACTTTTTTATCTTTCTTTGCTGCCGACTTTTTCTTGCCGCTTTCCATTGCCAAAGCAATTTCTTCTTTAGCTATGGCGCGAGCAATCTGATTTACCAATTCAATCTCTTCTCTTAACATTAGGATAATCCTCCTTTCAGGATTTTTGTTCGGGTTAGATAACAGCCTGCGCCGTTACATTTGCATCCTGGAATCTGCCACCGGAAAGGATACCGAGTGCGTAGCCTACAGATGCCGCAGCAGGATCAGCAATGCACAGCCGGAATCCAATGTTATTGGCCAGAAGCATCGAAGCCTTGACTTCGATTACATACATGCAGGGAGTGCCGGTTGCTACAGGAATCAGACCTGCGGCTGCGGTTGTGGTCCAAGTGCGAGCGCCATGGACATCACCGTTTGCAAGAATAAGCGAGGTTTCGTATCTGTAATACGGAAACATAATCGCTGTTGCCGTAGTAGGAACGATGTCATCGCAGGATTCAACAGTGATAACTGCTGCTGCTCTCGGTACGCCGAAACCAACAACGATTAACGCATGGTCGAAATTCTTCATCAAACAGACCACAGGACTCTTGGCTGCTGCAAGACCATCAATATCAACCGGCGTATAAAGATTTACCAAATGGACGTCTTCTAATTTTACTTTCATGACAATTCTCCTTATTAGGGTTTGCTAAAGGGGAGTTTCACACTCCCCTGTTTGGTTACGGGTTAACTATTTACGCGCTCTTAACGAGCCTGCAACGCTACAAAATGAGCCTGAGTTGCACCGGCGCCACCTTTATAGGGTGTAAGTGCTGTAGCCCTTACTGGCTGGCCGTCTAACCGCAAAACAAACCTGAATACGCTCTCGTCATAGACGAATCTTACATGAATGCTTACATCGCTCTGAATCCCACCTTTCTGTGCTAACACATAGCCATTCAGATCGGCTAACAGAATATCCCCGACATCTCCCAACGCACTGGCTTGTTCAATAGGAATAACAGGTCGACCAAGCAAGGTTCCGTAAGGTGCACCGCTAATTCCACCAGGAGGCATGAATATCAACTGGCCACCAAGACCTACAGCAACACTCATTGTATATAGCTGCGGCAAGCACATCTGGTTAATGTACCAGTTAGCATTCAGGTAACTACCGGCGAAAATTCTCGAAGACATATCGATTACGTTCTGTGCGGTAATCGTATCAGCTTTCTGGCCTGCTTCTTTATTGACAGTTACAAGAGAACCGGCATTCAGGATACCTAAAGGCTGGCCAGCGCCAGTTCCACGAAGAATAGCATCATCGGTTACAAATGCAAATTCTGCGGGGAATGCTGCACGAATGAAACTTTCTAATGCCGGAGCATCAGCAAGCAATTCATCGGTTGCATAGCAAAGGCCGATCAATTTGTGCAGGTTCAATTCAATCTTGCGGAATTTCGGTTTCGATTTTGTTTTCTCATCGGCTTCATCTGCCCAATAAGCCTGGATACCGCCCTGACGAGAACCAGTGGCGCGACTGATTTCATCGACACCATTAATCTTCATACTGTTAGCATTACCGGAAATCTGCTGCGGTCGGCATTTTGGAGCCAATACTGAACTCTTGATAAGGTCTTGCATCAGACCATCAACAAAATCTGTCTGGACCAAGAATCCACCATCGGACTGAACGGTTTCATTCAGGCCGGAAGCAGCGGCATTATACAAGCGAGGATCGGTTTTTCCACCAGGTCTGCCAGCATTAACAACAGCCAACATCTGCTGGCCAAGAGAAGAAAATCTATCTTTCTCCCCTTTTTTCTCAGTGGCAACAGTTTTTTCAACTGTACGAGCGCTGGTATCAGCGGTTTTGTTGAGCCTATCCTGACGTTCCAAAGTAGCAACCACCTTGGAAATGTTTTCCACTTCATCCATGATTTCATTCATCAACGAAAGCTCGGCTTCATTAAGTTCACGATTTTCCAAGGTAGCCTTGGCTTCAATATCAGCAGATTTCTTTTTCAGGGATTTCGTGTCTTCCCTGTACTGACTTACTGTTTTCATAATATTCTCCTTTTATAGTTATTAATCCTTTGATGGTGCAATTACTTCAGCCCTTATCAGCAGGTCAGCAACCCGATCCTTCTTTTTCACTACTGGAGTCGCAACATCACGTTGCGCAGTAGATTCCGAATGTGTATCGGTAGAATCATCGTCACGTTGATCTCCGGTAAAACCTTCGGCTAGAAGTTTCTTTGCTTGTTTCTGAGAGCATCCTGCATCCCGCAGAACACGCTCTAAATCCCTTGCTGTTAATTGGACTTTCTGATTCTTTAACTGCTCCGGCACATTTGCAAAAGCGCTCAAGTTGAATGCAACAGTTTTAGATTGTGCCTTCTCATCTTTTTTATTGTCAACGCTGTCAGCAAAACCAGCATCAACAGCTTCCTGTGCATTCAACCAAGTCTCTTCGGCCATCATCGCACATACTTCTTCTTCTTTTTTATTGCTGCGATTCATATAAACACTTAGAATCGTTGCTGATACTTTATCCAACAAATCGGCTTCTTTCCGCATATCATCAGCACTTCCAGCGCAAAGACTCCAAGGTTCATGAATCATCAGAAATGAACCCTCGCTCATGATGATCTCATTGCAAGCCATTACAATTACACTGGCGATAGAAGCTGCAAGACCGTCAATATGAGCGATTGTCTTGGATTTATGCTGCTTGATTGCATTATAAATCGCCATTCCATCAAAAACTGAGCCGCCAGGAGTATTAAGCCGGAGATGAATCGTTCCTGCGGTAATCGCATTAAAATCTTTCACAAATTGCTCGGCTTGGATTCCCCACCAAGAGATTTCATCATATATATAGACAGTAGCCTCTTCAGGTTGGTCTTTCTTACATTCAATTTTGTAAGCTCCCTTTGCCCGAGGTTTAAATAAACTGCGGTTAACTATTTTATGAGAGAGGTCGGAAGGCTTAACATCAACCTTATCAGTTGCGGAACTAACTTCAGTAGCTCCAACTTTCTCTAATTTAGCTGAATTATTATCCATTTTTCTTTCCTCCCTGAGTTGCTGGCGTATCTGTATTTGGTGTTACCGGCAGTCTATCTTGTTTTGCCAGTTGTTCATCGAGCTTGCTAAGTGGAACCATATTTAGCGGTACAAAGTAATCATCCGCGTATTCATGATCGATTCTGTCCATGTTTTCTTTAGCTCGAATATCGTTCTGAGAAAATGCGCCGATATTCCACATTAATCTGTAGTATTCGGCTCGATCCTTTGAGCTTCCACGCAATAAACCATCAACATTATGCCGGAAATAAAGAAGCTGCTTGATTTTCTCGTCTTCATCGAGCAATTGCATATCGAGATTTTGCTCGATTCGGATTAACCAAGGCAAGATAGAGTCGGTTACAAATGATATCTGCTCGGACTCAATATTATTAAAGCTAGATTTACTGAGGTCTTTTAATTTATGCGGAGGTAAATTGTACCACCGAGCGACTTCAGGTATCTGGAACTGTCGGGATTCAAGGAATTGTGCGTCTTCGGCAGGAATACCTATTTTTTGTAAAGTCATGCCTTCTTGGAGCAATGCAACTCGATGAGATTGGCCAAGACCTTTGTAAACATCATCGAACGCATCACGGAAACCTTTCGGGTCCTTGAGTACGCTAGGATGGGTAATAACTGCGCCTGGATGAGTGCCTTCGCCGAAATATAATGATCCGAAAGTTTCCATTGCCATGCTGAGGCCAATGGATTTCCGAGCCATATTGATTACTGAATACCCCATAAAGCCATCGAAACCTAGACCAGCAATGTGAAGAATATTGTCGCGGCCTAGAGTTATTTTTTCCCGATCAACGATAATGTCATAGACTACTTCTCCATCTTTGGTATGCGGATACACTCTATTCGGCGCTATCGGCCAGAGTTCAATTATTTCCCCATAACCATTGTAAACTTTCTCAGCGTAGCAATTTCCCCAAGTAAGAAGATGAGCAGCCATGACCTCTCGACCTATCTGAGCAGTCATCAAGGGATTGAACTGGCTGTGCATAATACGAAAAAGTTTCTTCTCGGTAACTTGTTTGGTTTTACCGGCATCAGGTCGCAGTAAGTGTAAAGGTAAAGTCGAAATAGTACCGGAAATCAAAGACACAGCATTCCAGACAGCAGAATATGTGAGAGCTGTATGCTCGTCTACATTCTCACCGGCAAGCGATTGGCCACCGACCATATTCCAAAGCGATGAGTTCCATGCTTTCGGATCAGTAACACCAAGATTACGAATATTTTTTGGTCTGGCAAGCCGAGTGAATAGCCCCATTATCGCTTACCTCCCATGAAATAACCTGTTGCCATGAGAATTAATCCACTGACCACATAAGCCATCCAAGGGAATAATTGATATAGGCCATAAGCCAAAGAGATAAAACCGGCAAGCATAAAAAAATCACGAACATCAAACCACTCTGCAAGTGATTTAATTCGTGATCTAAAGAACTCACTTATTGCAAACGCAATTTTAGGAATTGTCACTTCATATCCATAGAAACATTCGTTTTTAGTGGTAATCCTAGTCGAATACTGTTTCTATGGTCTATGATAATGCTATTTTGATAAAGATATAAGGTAAAAAATAGTAGAAGTCAAGGAAAATTTATTTCATAGCTCGCCTCTCAGTTTTTTCATCATCTCTTCTTTACTCAATCCATCATACGCGCTCTTCTGTCCGGTATCATCCAATATGCCGCAGGCCATCACTGTAGAAGTGATTCCATCAACTCTGGTAATTGATTTCTTTTTTGACACTTTCCGGTAGCCATCTTCGTCTTCAGACATTACGGTATTAGCCGCGTTCCATGTTAAACAGGGATTACCTTCGTGCCGGAACAACTTTTCGATCAGCATGTATTCAAATTTATCAATTGCCGGTGCCATTGATCGCGCCTCTTGGCCGAATGGCATCATGCGAATATCGCCCCTGCCCTTGAAATCCCATCGCTTCTTTTCTTTATCCCATTTGCCGATGTTCAATTCGATACCGGCTTTCTCAGCAAATTCCATCAAGTCTTTCATGCGGGAACGATCATAAGCAATGCCTTGAAGTGATGGGAGGTAAGGCAACTCAGATATAAATTTCACAACTTCGGATTTGCTAATCGCTGCGCCTTTGGAAGCAAATACATATTTTGCATCTCTCCAAGCGATATATGGAACATGATCGGTGTCGGCCTTGAGTTGCAATCCATTCCCTGGAAGCCAGAACCATACCTTTAACCGCCAGAACGAATCATAAACAGGTTTTTGTGCCGGAACCCAAACTCCATCGACCTTTTCAAAATTGATATATCCTGGCTCAAACATTAGAGCCAGCGCGGTAAGGTCGTTAACCGCCGATAAGTCTAATCCGCCCCAACATCTGCGGCCAGAAAGGATGTCAACTGGATAATCTTTATCTGTGCAAGCCTTCCAAACCTCGGGATTAATTGCAGGGTTCTCGGATTCTGTCCAAACACAGAAATTGAGCCGTTTTACTGTGGACATCTTTGACGGAAGACCTTTAGCTTCTTTGATCTGCCCTCGAATATAATCATACCCAGGTATCCCATAAGGAAGCGAAGGATTTACCTTCGGCCAGAGAGATTCGTCAATAAGATAATGATCGTCTTCTTCGCCATTAGCATCAAGAAAATCAGCATCATCAAGAGAGCAAATAAAGGAGAAAAACTCATCATTTTCTTCCATCTCGTGAGCTATCTTCACCCCGAGATCATGATATTCCCTGCAAACCGAGGTCATATCGTGGCCAGAATTGGTTATCATGAAAGAAAGCGGCTGTCTGCGGAACTTAAATCCGGCTCTGAGCATTTCAATAATTGAACCGTCAACATGTTCATGGATTTCATCAAGCAAGGCCATGTGAGGTCGAGGACCAGATTTCCCTTTTTTCGTATCAGTTGCGATAACACGGAAAAATGAATTTGTTGCGAGATAGGCAAGGTTCCAGCGCTTTTCGCCTACGCCTGAAGCTATCAAGCGCTCCTGAAGCATAGGAGATTGGTCATAGAACGCGCAGGCATCACGGAACAATACCATCGCCTGATCCTTGAAGGTTGCTGCTGCGTATATCTCAGCACGTTCTTCATGATCGGCTACAAGGCCATAGATTCCGGTGCCAGCGCAAAGAGGGCTTTTACCTGAATTTGCTGTTGGAATTAAATTCCGACCAGCAAGAAATGAGTGTAATTCACTTTCTACCGTAATGCAACGGACTGGAACCGATTCAATAGGCTCGCAACCAACAATCATCCTTCCTCTACTTAACGGCTCTGTCTTTGGTTCCTCTCGAAGATTATTAATTTTTCTCAGAAGCCTTGCAGGAACTTGTGATTTATAAGCCTGAAAACCAATCCGCCATCTTCTTGAAACCTCGACTCCATTTAACTTGGCAGCACTTTCGTGAATTTGACATTTATATCCTAATGTTCTCAAAAGATCAGCAACATCATGCGATAATCTTTTATGACAAAGCGTAATTTCGCATTTGCCATTAGGAGCAATATAACCATCGGTGTCCATTATTCCCTGTAACAACGAAAGTCTTTGTAAATTACCAGCCCTTAAATATCTCATCGGAATATGTTTGTTTCCAAGAAGGTTAAGCGTTCTTAGCTTGCCTTGAAAAGTTTTATACTTTGATATCGACCTATCGCCACCAAGAACAACCCTCGCTGTTGTCGCAGAATGTTTTGACCTCTCGACAGCGGTAACTTTTTCCAGTCTTATTTCCTCTATTATCTGCCAATCAGAATAAGCAACTGTTATACGAGCATCATCAGTATTCCCATCTCCTAACCAGACTCCAAGGGAATAAGGTGGAATTAAAAGACCAACATCACCAATACTTATTGATGGCGCAACACCAATTCGATAATTCCATTTTGCCTGTGGATGAATGCTTTTAGAATTTTTCATTCTAAATGTTTTAGAAATTGTTAAGGTATTGAATTTTCCGAAACCGCCTTTTTTAACCTCACCTAATCTTCGCGGTCCAGCTTTCATTCCACTTCTCAATACCGAAGCAAACCATTCATGTTCTGCATCTGCTATGATTTCGTCTCCATCGGAAAATTTTAGCTTAAAGCATTTCCGGTTAAAAAATATTGGGCTAATATCTATTACTTTTGTTGGAATACCGGCAGAGTCAAAAACATAATCTCCTACCCCAATAGCACCCATCGTTGTCCAACCAGTAGGCGTAGCAATAGGAGTATCAAGCGCAAGTGGCCCCTTCCCTGTTTCAATAAACACTACACGAAATCTGCGAGTATCATCAGATTTTCGCTTCCACCCAAAGATATTGCCAATAATAAACGCTTCCCAAGGAAACAGCAAGAATGGTTTACCTTCAAACTGTCCACCATTGAGGCATAGGCACTCTTCAAAGAATGCTATGCCTTCGCTGGCCGCATGTTCATCATAATAGAATTTATAACCGGAATCGGTTAGTTCTTTTTTACGGTCATTGAGATGGCGCTGGCAAGCAGCACGAACATGAGGTCCAGCAACTATAACACCGGAGATGACATCAGCAGCGTATTGAGTTGCGCGATCTTTAGATTTAGCCGGTTTCGAGTTCTTGACGGACAATTTGTTCTCGCTTTCTACGCTTCTGAGCTGATTTCTTGATTCGATTGATAGTCCTGCCGAGTAGATCATTCTGGATTACCCGCTGCATGGTTTTATCAGTTGGCTGAACAAATCCGCTCTTGTTAGTTGTTTCAATCATGATTGTTTATCCCTAGAAGGCACATCAATAACATTACCTGCTGTCGGCGTATACGGCTCCTTGCATTTCACGCAGATAATCACCGGCTGCTGAGCCAGCATCTCTTGACCTGTGGGAGAGACAATCGCAGAGACCTTGCGAAGCATTACCGCGCCCATGAAATATTTGCATCCGCAAGGGCAGGTTACTTCGGTTGTATTGTTAATGTCGACCTCGAACTGCGCTGGCTTACCGGCATTCGCTAAATGCGGTACAAATCCACCGCCCATTAATTTACGTCTTGCATCTTCACCCATTTTGAAATCCTCACTTTCTATATTTTTAATTTCTAAAATTATGATTCGGCATTGATATCATCTCCATATAACTAGAAACAGATTTTGAATGAAACCTTGGAATGACTATTTCATGCTTTCTTGCATATCCAGCATAAGCCCTCACCATATCAAGTAAATCATGCGCCCTTGTGTTTTTCATTTTATTTTCTATTTCTCGTGCGTCATGCCAGTAAATATCTTGCAGTGTTTGCAATTGCCTATAATAATCTTTATTTTTTTTATCTGCTTGAACTGCTGTCAACCGAGCATACCCTCTTTGGAAACAAGGTTTTATCAAAGAATGAAATTTTTTATCTATCGCCAAATTTGCCAAAACTTCACCATGCAGAGAATCAAACATTTTTTCCATTTCAGACAAAACGAATCTATTATTAATAAAATGAAAAATACCGTAAACCATTTTTTGAGTATTAGATTTGTATTCATTATTGACAAATATTTTACCAGTAACCTCAAATTCTGTTAAAACAAAATTAAAGACAATACTTAATCGGTCTATAATTCCGTTTTGGTCAGAATATAACATTCTTGCCAAAGTCGTTTCGCTAGAAGACTCTCTTCCCTTCAGTAAAGTTAAACATAAAATCATTTCAGGAACGCAAAAACTCCTAATGCAAGCCGAAACATCATCAAACATCTCCTGCGTTAAATTGCAGCAAAGGTCAAGATTAATTATATCTATCCTTATACCACTATTAGCTAATCGCTCAATCGCTCGGCACAAGCGAGAACCTAAGACATTAACTTGGGGAAAGTCTTTTCTCCATTTCGCTGTTGCCAACATTGCCGGATTATCATCACAAGCATAGATATTTTCCTCCCTTATCCCAATAGACAAAGCTTCCTTTATTTCTGCACCATGATTTGCAGGAAGACATAATAATTTTTTATTGTTCATGTCAGCCTTACCGACTATATTTTTTATTTCAGAATACACCGTTTTTCTGTATACATCTTTGACGTCCGTTAAGTATCCACCAACAGGACCACGAATACTTTTTTTAATTGGGAACATTCAATTACTACTCCTTTTCTATATTCTATTTTTGTCACGACAGCACATTAAATCCAATTTAATATATTGTCAAGCATTATTTTAATTATTATTTAAAAAATCTTTCCGCACCTTTTTGCTTCGGTTTCGTGGCTTGAGGCTTCGCAGAAACTTTACCTGCCGATGCAGGCGTTAAACCAAACTCGTTTGCCAGCTTCCGGCACTCCTGAACACTTTTCAGCGACACATCGAGCCAAGGATTTTTTCGCATTTGAGTATATATTTTCAACGGAACTTCCTCGCCTTCTTTATCATCCTTCGGGCTTCCCATCTTCCCGCGCCTGGTTTCAGTGCAGAACATTACAACAGCACCTTCATCAGCAATATGTCGTTCAGCCTCAAGCCACCGGCCATAGGTCTGACAATACTGCGCCAGAGTCGCTCGATTAATTCCTGCAATCAATCCCATTGTTTCAAGCAGCGGAGTAATCCGATTCCACTCAATTAAAGCATCGGAACTAAGTTCAATCGGCGGGATTGGAATTTCGGTTTCGTACTCAGGCTCATCGGGATTAATTCTCTCGGGATGAACCTCTCCAGTACCCTTCACAATATGGATATTTGTCGGTATTCTCGGCCTTCCACGCATATAAATTCCTCCATTCGGCCACATAATAACAGATTGGCAGATTAAAAGCAAATTCATCTATAGAACGATTGTTCTATAAAAAAGTTTAATTTTGTAATTCTGAATGTTCGGTTAACCACGCGGTTAATTCGGGTTCCGTGTTTAAGATTTACCCTCCCCTCCCATGCTCTTAATATCATTGGGTAATTACAGATTTATAGAATGATTGTTTCAATTGATTAGTTTATTTATTCCATAAGTGATTGATATCAATAGGAAAGCCGTTAATGTCACAAGCTATTGACTGTTTACCATGTTCGGCGCGCCGTTTCCAGCCTGAATGACAATTAGCGCACAAACCTTGCCAATTGTCTTCATCCCAAAACAAATCAATATTTCCCTTGTGCGGTTTGATATGGTCAATGATAGTCGCGGGCGTTTCAATTCCTATTGATAAACAATGTACGCATAAGCAATGCTCAGGATCGGATAAAAATATCCGGCGCGCACGCCTCCACTGTACGGAATCATAAAGGCGCTTTATTCCAAGATCGTTATTGTAACTACTTTTATTTGCTTGCATTGATTATTGTTTACGCTTAACAGCTGATTAAATCAATAAAAATGTAAAATAGTGGTTATTATGCACAAACCTTGGATATTATCACAACAAGATAAGCGTTTGATATTGTTAATGTTATTGCGTTTATATATGGTTATTGTGGTTAAACGCTGATTTAATGCGATATGTTAAATCGTATACTATTGATATTGCTATTGTTTATTATGGCATTGATCTTGCTATATAATACAGAGAAGAGGGAATAAATAGAGTCAAAACAAATAGAAAAGAATTAATACAATGTATAAAATAAAGCTTGACAATAGATATTAAATACATTATATTAAATACAACAAAAAGAATGGAGGACATGAAAATGAAAACTTATTTACTAATCGGAATCGTAATTGCGGGAACAGTATTGACAGCGCCTTACTTTATTACAATGCTGGCAATGATTAAATAACGATTAAAATAAATGGAGGCAATAGACCATGAAAACGAAAACAATTATTCTATATCAGTTTGATGAATTATCGGAGCAAGCAAAACAGAAAGCAATTGAACGCTTTAGAGAAGTCAATCAAGATTTTATGCCTTGGCAAAATGAAAATGAAGACACGTTAAAAGCTTTTGAAAATATATTCCCGATTAAAGTCGGCGATTGGGAATATGGATATAGGAATTTCATCAATTTCAAAATGACTGTTGACTATGAAGAAATTGAAAACATGACCGGAATCAGATTGCTAAAATATTTATGGAATAATTATCGGCGCGATATTTACAACGGCAAATATTATTCCACTTCCGGCCATTACGATGAGCAAGGCAAATACCATTACAAAAAACGATATTCAAAAATCACGCTTGAGCATTCTTGTGTTTTGACTGGTTATTGTATGGATGATGAAATTTTGCAACCGATTTATGACTTCATGCAAAAACCGGATAATCGTACATTCTATGATCTAATAAATGATTGCTTACATAATTGGATATTTGCTTGCAATCAGGAACTTGAATATCAGAATAGTGATGAAGCAATTATTGAAACGATCCAAGCGAATGAATATGATTTTTTAGAAAACGGGAAACTAGCATAATAAAATAAATCGGAGGATAAGAAAATGACTAAACATGAGAGAATGTATGAACAAATCGAAAAACACGGCGCAAATTTAAATGCAATCTTTAACACTGATTTAGATAACATCAAACTTTGCAAAAAACTTTTCCAATTGGAAAACAAAGCCCACCATGCGACAACTTGCCTATGCAATACAAACACACTCAACCTGTTAGATCTTAATCCCTACACTGGCTACGATGTAAAACAGGCAACAGAAGAGGAACAAGACGCTTTTTTTGATGATATCCTCAATAAAGTTGACAAGATTTTGAAGTTTAGAGAAAAAAACATTCCAGTTTTTATCAATCACGATCCACGAGGCTATGCTTTAAAGATTAAAAGCGAATATGTACGCGAACACAACTTGCAAATTCATCAAGACTTCGGCGGATTCGGTATTATCGCGCCTAAATTTGACGGGAACTAAAAACTAAAATAAAATGGAGGCTAAGCAATGACTAATTTACAATTGATTAGAAATAGCTTTAAAAAATTAGGGTTTGAATTGCGGAAAAGGAAATTTTCAGGAATGAAATAAATTTTTATATCAGGGATTATTTTGATTTGAAAATCAGTTAGTAAAAAATAAATTAATGGAGGTTATAAAATGAAAAAACTTTTTGAACGGTCTAGAGTTATTGGGTTAAATGAGCGGATCATTGAAGTCAATGGATTAACGATTATCGCAGCCAGTCTTATTGTTGCCGTATTATTTTTTTTAATCGGCTATAACGCTGCGTATTATCTCAAGCTGGTGGTTTGCTCATGTTAAGACTAACAAGGTAGCAAACAGAAAAGCTCGATATACTATTGACTGCGCTAAAAGAGAATAGCGGATTAGCCTTGCTCTTTTCACAGTGTAGCGCAAAAAATTGCGGTATGATTTACGATGTAAAAGATGGTCAAGGCATGTCTGGGATCAGTTATGGATACTGCAAAAAACATCTTGCGGAAGTTATGCAAAAAATAAAAAATCGGAGGGCAAGCAATGGATAAGTTATTAATTTTTGCTTTAATCGGTTTAACAGTCATTTGTTTGTTTGTAATAGAAATAATTGATAGACCACGCGGCAAGAAGCCAAAATGGATTAGATACAAATAACAATACATAAATAAATCAATACCAGGAAAGCGCTTGAATAGTTCAGGCGCTTTTTTTATTGCCTTTTATTGCTAATTTATTACAGTATCTTAAGCTTGATTAAATCAATTTTAAGCCTATCAAAGATAAATCAATGGTTGGATATATGGCAATGGATTAAATCGTTTCCTGAACAATCGTCAAGAGTTTTTCGGCATGTTTTGAATTATGGCCGGAATTGCAAATCTGAAATAATTTTTACAGATATTAAATGGTATGAATATTGCAGGAAGTCAGATTCCCAAAAATAAAATACCCTCAAAAACTCGCATACTAGACCTCTACACTACTGGAGAAATCGGCACCGATAGAATAGGCAAGGGGTTTCCTAATCAATACAGTACCGACTTCTCACTACTCCTGAATACTATTCAAGCGGTCTTCTACGATTTGCCGGATCATTGTTGCCGGTGGCGTGTTATGATTGTCTTTAGCAAATTTCTTAAGCTTCTTATCACAAACCGGAGACAAACAGATTGTACGGCTAATGGTATTACGCTTGGCAGGATCGTCGAACTTAGGTCTGCCACGCTTGAGAATTTTTTTCTTCGTATTTTCTTGCATACTGCACCTCTACACTCCTGGAAAATTTCGTTTTTGACTTATCTTTATCATGGTTTAATATATTGTCAAGGATTATTTTTAATTGGATTAAATATTTTACTTATTTTATAAATAATCATTTTCTACTTCTGTTGGTTGGCTTTAATTGTTTCTTGTCACTGTCTTTATTAAAAACCCACCATTTGTCCATGTTGGCAGGTAATGTTTTTTCTTTAACAGCTACTTCTAATAATTTAATATTTCCATATGTGGAAAGCACCGCTCTTACATATTCACTATCTCCCGCTGTCGATTTATCACCAACATAATCCCTGAGCGCAGCCATAAGATCACCATTCGCTTTAGAAAGATGGAACCCAAGAATCACATTGCCTGCAATACAGCCCTTTATCGGATCATGGAGGTCACGTTCATCGTTGATAATCCCCTCGTCTTTCAATTTCTTTACCCATCCATTGATTATCTGAAAAGGACCTCGCGCTCCGGTGCTGCTTACTGCACTTGGATTGCCTCGGGATTCATGGAACCAGATTGATAACGATAGCTCAGGGTATTTGGATTTAGAGATGATAGTGTCGATCTGGGTTTCCAAGGTTGACCGAGACACAGTGCGGTCAGTGTAGGGATAGAAGAAATTTACAATTGCATCTCTGTTCTGCCTGCTGACATTAGGAGCCGGAATCAGAAGGTAGATGATTAATAAAAGCTGTGTAATGAGTAGGAAGCTTAACCCTGCTAGAGAGAGAGCTAGTTTCCGCTTGGGTAAAGTTATCTTAAGCTCAGAGCCTTTGTCGCGCACATAACATTCAACACAAAAGAAATCATCGTTACCTTGGTCGCGGCTATACATACCTCTCTTGCGCTTCTTCCCGCAAGTAGTGCAATTTCCTTGGTGTTCATCAGTGTATTCGTAATGCTTATTGGATTTCAAGTCGGGATAAATCAGTTCTCGAATTATCTTCCATAACTTTTTCATTAGGTCTCCTTGTGTTAAATTTTTTATTTACGGTATAACATGATCCCATTCTGTGACAAAGGGAAAACTTATAAGTTGATTACAAATCTCTTGAGAATATTGAGAATAAATTAATGGTAATAATAAGTTCTTATCGTCTCTTGATGCCATTGCGGCAATGCGATAAAAAAGATCAGAACATTCATCGGGTAAATAAAAATCACGCCAACCTTTTTTAACTAATCTTCTTAGGAAGACTTCAATAACTTCTGCATGTCCAAAACTATCTGCAATTTCAAGATGAACTAAATTACATGGCAAATACTTTTGTGTATATTTAGCGCCGTTACCAGAAACGTGTTGATAAATACGGCTTATTAAATAGCCAGTTATTCCTACATAATATTTATCATCTGAACAATCAAGAATATAAATATAATGTCTTCTATCTTTTCTTTTCCCAAAAAACCAAGACGATTTCATTTTCCCCTCTTTTAATGACGAACTCCACAGCTACGTCAGGATATGTTTGTGCCGCGCACCGGAATGCCTTGCGGCACCGGCGCGGCTTATATCCTTCCGGCTGTGTATTTCTTTGCCCATTGTCTCTCGACTATTGGGGCAGGGTACGCTGATGGATGCGGCCTATGGCGGTAGCTCGCGCGGATTGCCAAGTATTTCATGAACGCTAGCAGCCTTACTATCCCCAGGCCTTAGTTTTACTTGAGCTACCACCATTTGGTCGCTATTATTACTTTATAGATATATTAAAATAATTATGTGACAATACCATTTCTTTTAAAATTTTTTCAATATTTTTTGGTAATTTATCTGTGAGTCTAATCTTTAATTCATATTGTTTTGGAAATGGGGAATAAGGTAGCCCATTAGCAATAAAACTTACATCTGTGACAAATCCCTTTGCTTTAAGTTCCATTTTGTTTTCCTCTTTTAATTTTTACAATATATTAAATTATAGTAAATCAAATGTCAAGAACTATTTTAGAACGGATTAAGATTCTCCCCCAAGATTGTGTTTATAGTTATATCTTGTAATAATTCGTATTCAGACATTTTGTGATGTTTTTTTTAGATTGTCAACTTTCCACAATGGCTGTAAATTGTCTAGCGACCATAATATTTTTACTATAAAATTGGATGGTGGATATTCTTTAAAAAAAGATATTGGAATTTTATGATCGATTTCCCATCCACCCCTACCATAATTATTCCAATTCATTCCATCAATAAATTGTCTTTCGAGGTGTGATTTTAAATTGGCAGAAGAATATCCCAATAATTTTAAAATAGACATATTGTTCTTGTTGCCCTTTAACGCAAAACGGATTGCTCTTGATGTATTGCTATGTAATTTTTTATAAGGATTGTTCGCATTAGCCCTGTCTCTCGCAAGCCGTAAAACAGCTAATCTTTTTTTATTTTTCTGATAGTGTCGGGCAGACGTTATAGAGTTCTTTTCTTTTTGTTCTTTTATTTTTTCCGGAGTGCGATTACTTAATGATCTCTTTTGTATATCTTTACATTTTTGAATATTTTTCTTATAATACATTTTTTTATATTCTTTAATGTGGTCAGCATTATTTCTTTTCCAGTTCCCAACAGCTTTTCGATGTTTTATTAAATTGTCTTCAGAACTTTTCCAATTATCAGAATATTTTTTACATTTTTCTTTATTATTTTGTCGCCATATCTTGCGCCTATCGTTACCACAGGTTTTACATTCCATACTTCTTCCAAGTCTATAATGGCTCGATATTGGAAAACTTTCAAAATCTTTTTCAATCTTACATTTTATACATATTTGAGTTTTTATTAATATAATCGTTTCCTTCATTGCTTACTTTCTCCTCCATAGCCCCAAGGTGCTTCATCCCAAGCCACTTGCGCCTGAAAAGATTTGCTCCACAATGATGGTCTCGATGTATATATTTTATTTACCTGTTCATCGAGAATATAAATTGTAACTGTATCGTCTTCCACGCGATTTCCTCGGCCAGCCATTTGTTCAATAGTCGCCATTGCCTCTGCTTGATACCAAAGCCTCCCAACCGTTCCACTATTCGCCCTAGCGGATATAATTTTGTCGGCTAACGACAACCAAGGCATTTTTAAAATTACAATAAAAGAACACATTTCATATTTTAAATCCAAACCACGCTCGCTAGATGGCGAACAAAGGACTACATCTCCTGGATCATTTTTGTCAAAGCCATCGACATAATCATTTATTATTTCTTGCCGGTTTTCAGATGTATGAGTTATTAGTCTCGAAGAATCAACCGCAGCCATAACCTTGTTACATAAATCGAAAGAGACGGTGTGGATTAGCCCACGCTGATTTTTGTGCTTATTTAAAATCCATTTCACGGCGCTTGCCAGTTTCGGTATGCCATCAGCCATTGTGTCTCTGGTTAAATTAGCAGCAGGCCAAATATGGACAGGAGCGTTATCTGGATTGAAAGTAGATTCTACCTCATGGATTTCCCCGTCTTCTACGTCATCAATATCAATCCCTAACCTTTTGCATTCTACCGCTATTGGAAGAAAAGTTGCCGATATTAATACAAAAGTTCCAGAATGGTTCCATAAAAATTTATTAGCAAGTTCGGGATTAATCCACGTAGGGGAGAAAATCAATCGACCTTGCCTGGCTCCATAACGAGGAATTTCCTGCATTACCCATCCCTTGTCGACATTGTTTAGAAAAATCTCACATCGTTCAGACAAGTGGACAAAATTTTCCATTTCTTTTATTTTTTTTAATTTAAAATCGGTTTCTTGGTTATCTATGGCATTAATTTCTCGCTGAAGCCTACCCAATATTTGATTTGAGCGAACCAATGCTTCTTGAACAAAATTTTTCCAACTATCTATACCGTTTTTTGCGCTAGCAGTTTTATATTTCGGACCTTCTTGTAATCCAAGTTGAAAAAGTGACCGTTCACCAAAACTTAAAGAAACAAATGCGTCGAGTGATTTTTGCAACGAATCCGCCTCGTCTATCACGGTGAAGGGATTACCGGAAAATCTTCCAGCATAAGAAATTTCAGATAAAAAATACGCAAAATTGGTAATCCTATATGAAGACTCCAATGCCTTTGTTTTTGCAATTTTATATAAACATAGGCTCTTTTTTTCACATGGATTTAATTTTGTAGAAAAGCATTCGTTACAATTACGCGAGTTGTCTAATAGGCATGGATAATTATTTCTTCCCCAAAGAGATTCGATAATCCTTGGAAAATCTTTGGTGATCTGTCCTTGTAAAAACTTTGAAGAAACTAAATACGTTAAATCTCCCGCCATTAAGCCACACACCATAGCGCAAAGAGATTTTCCAAACCCTGTTTTTGCTCTAATTATGCGAAACTTTTTAGTTCCATTCATTATCCACGAAATTGCTTCTTCTTGATGCAACCGAAAATTTTTATCTTTGAAATTTACTAATCTGTCTTTGGCTTCTGTTGGTGTAATCAATTCTATTCTCCTTTCGGCTCGTTTAAATGGCTCAGGTTGATTTAAGGGTACATTCACTATGGTTTTTTATTATCTCGTCACCAGCATGGCAAATCCAAAACCTGAGTGCCGAAATAATCAAATATCCGCACCCTATTTCTCGAATCTCTCCCCTAATAGCTTCCAACCCCGACTAAATAACAATTCCCTCGCCGCAATTCTCACTACCCAAGGAACCCGCCAATTCAATTCTGTCGATCTGCTGTTCTCATAGAATTTTCCCGAGTACCGAGGCTTGGCCAAAAATTGCAGATAGCTTATATTCAGATCGTAAATCTCTTCGAGACTTTTATCATGGTATTTGCCAAAGCCGATACCGGTAGAACGCATATTAGGATTAGTTTTCATTTGATACCTCATTTCCCCAAGAATCCCAACCCGAAACTTGTTCACGAGCAAACAATTCAATGCGGGTTTCACCCATTGGTTCAATTAATTTTCTAAATATATCGGGTTTTTTTAGAATGCCTATCCGTCTTACTAGCGACTAAAGTTGGAAAAGCTTTCCGCTTGGGATACATTTCAATCTTACCTTTATACCCAAATAATAAAAACTCTGTCCGATGGTGGAATCCAAATAAACACATTCCGTTTTGCTTATCCCATGTAATTGTCCGTTGATATTTGAATCCCCAATATTCCATGATTCCAAAACTAACTGGCAAATATTTTTGGATAGTCCATAGAAATAGAAAACAATTATCTGCGGATATGGATTGAACAGAAAGTAGTTTAATCTCTTCCAAGCTCATTACAGGATAATCCATCTTGATTTGGTTAGGGCGAACAGCACGAATTATTTTTTTAATCGGCCAAGGAGGATCGGCGTATATTATCTGATATTTTTTATCTGGAAATGGAATCTGCATTGTGCCGATGCATGATCTGGAACTTGGTTCTGTTTTCATTTTGCCTCCAGTATTTTTTCTATACCACAAAATCCACAATCTTCTTCCCAACAAACTATGCCCAATTTTCCCAAACGATCTGCTCGGCACTCATCAATTTCAAGACTATTATTCATCTCATCTCTCGCAAGGTTTGAAATTCCATACCGGCTCCTATAAAGACTTTAACTATAACTTTAACTAGATGGTCATGTGTCCCATGGGACATTTGAGTCCGTTAATCAAAACGTGACATCTGAGTAAATGAGTAAAGTGTCTATGTGGACACTTGAGTGAATGAGTAAATAAATTAAGGGACAAGTGTGACACATGATACAATTACTCACATCTTCACTAACTTTATGTTTTTAGTGCGTTCCCGGTACTCTCTTTTTCTTAACCGTTCTCTTATTCTTGCTTTAGTCAACTCGGAGTCAAGCTCTTCGTCAATAAAATTGTCACAACGACAATGTAAATCTTCAGGAATTAATTCTTTGATGTCCTCAATTTTGCCTAAAATTTTGTCCCGTCCAAAATCGCCCTGTCCCTGGGACAAATAGCCTTCCATGAGCTTATCAAGGTAATTATTCAACCAATTGATGT